>ERZ826220.3336-NODE-3336-length-12534-cov-63.076689_pt1 | contig 12534 bp, 9 predicted proteins | sample MGYA00519927_ERZ826220 | MGnify/ENA primary metagenome ERZ826220 (study PRJEB31778, sample SAMEA3449225) | human gut metagenome | biome: human gut; feature: human-associated habitat; material: faeces | place: United Kingdom | collected 2010/2012 ...
GCTGATGCCCTGGGCTTGCGGCAGCGTGCTGGAAGGCGTGTGCGGCACGTGGTGGGACTATAAAGAGAAAGAGGAAAATTTGGTATGACGATTGTACACAATCCTATCCTACCCGGATTCTATCCGGATCCATCAATCTGCGCGGTGGGGCGCGATTTTTATCTGGTGAACTCGACGTTCGCCTATTTCCCCGGCGTGCCGATTTTCCACAGCCGCGACCTGGCACACTGGCGCCAGATCGGTAATGTACTGACGCGCCCCTCGCAGCTGCCGTTGGACGGCTGCCGCCACTCCCGTGGCATCTATGCGCCGACACTCCGCTACCATGACGGCACATTTTATCTCATAACAACGAATATTTCTTGTGGTGGAAACTTCATCGTGACCGCCCAAGACCCCGCAGGCCCGTGGTCGGAGCCGTATTGGCTGGGCGATGTCGCCCAAGGTATCGACCCAAGCCTGCTGTTTGACGACGATGGCCGCTGCTATTATGTGGGAAACCGCCCTAATCCCGCAGGCGAGCAATACGGAGGCGATTGGGAAATTTGGGCGCAGGAATTGGACTTGACCACGATGCGGCTGACGGGGGAGAGCCATGCTTTGTGGAAAGGTGCGCTGCGGGACGTCATCTGGCCCGAAGGTCCACACCTCTATAAAAAGGACGGGATGTATTACTTGATGATCGCTGAGGGCGGCACCGGGCCGAACCACAGTGTATCGATAGCACGCAGCAAACACGTTTTTGGCCCGTATGCCGGCAATCCGAACAATCCTATTCTGACCCACCGCCACTTGGGCTCACAGTACCCCGTGACCTGTGTTGGACATGGTGACCTTGTCGCCGATGCGGAGGAAAACTGGTATATGGTTATGCTGGGAATGCGCCCCTGCGGCGGCCATACCCTTATGGGCCGCGAAACATTCTTAGCCCGCGTGGAGTGGCAAAACGGCTGGCCTGTTGTGAATCCGGGCATCGGAAAGTTGGAGGAAACATTCTCGGTGCCCCTGCCGGAAGAACGCACTGCAGAGATGCCTTTGGTATACACCTTCCCTACGCCGGAGTTGCCGCCGGAGTTTCTAACGCTGCGCGGGCCTGTGCCGTGGCAGGCCGACGGACGCCTTCTGCTGCCGCTTTTGCCTGCCGCCCTACATGACCTGCACACGCCCGCCTACGCGGCATTGCGCGTCTGTGGAGTGGACTGGCAGGCAGAGACGCAGTTGGACTTCACGCCACGCACACAATTTGAGACTGCGGGCCTTGCCTATGTGCAGAGTAGTTTTTCCCATCTGCGCGCAGAAAAAGTGCTTACAGACGATGGCTTTGCATTGCGCTTGACGACCCGTGAAAATGACAAAGATAAAATTTTGGCCGAGCAGTCCATCCCCGACGGGCCGCTGATTCTGCGGCTGATTGCCCACAGGTTGCATATGGCTGTGTATTATGTGGTGGGCGGCAGCACTGCCTGCCTGGCCGATGCTATCGACCTACGTCCCTACAGCACAGAGTCTGCGGGAGGCTTCACCGGATGCACGGTAGGCATGTACGCCAGCGCAAATGGAGCGATAAGCGATAGCAAAGCTTCCTTCTCGTGGTTTGCCATGCGGAATCTGTAATAAAATAGGCTGCCCCGCATAAAAGACGGGACAGCCTTCGGTACATAATTTACACCGTATCGAATTTGAAAGTCGTCTGCAACGCATGCCAATTATGGGAGTGCCATCGACCATCTGAAATACCGGCACGATGAGTTTCATCTGGTTCCCGTTCTGGATGAAAGCGGGAATATAGCTGGAAAAAATTTTATAGAGAACGCACGGACGAAAAATATTCCGGAAATCCATGTACAAATGATGGCGAACGGCAACCGAACAACAGACAGCACAAAAGCACCCCCTGCACCAAAAGCACAATGCTTTCCGGTGCAGGGGGTGTTGTGGTTCAGTTCAGCCGGTCAGCCAAAACCATCAATCTTCGATCGTGATTTTGGTGATGACAGGCATCTGTTTGGGCTTGTTCCAGGTTTCAGGGCCGTAAGTGGGCTGGTTGGCAATGGCGTCCAGCACATCAAAACCGCTCTCCATTTCGCCAAAGGCGGCGTAACGGCCGTCCAGCTTGGCAGCATCCTTGTGAACAACAAAGAACTGCGTGCCGGCGGTATCAAAGTCATCATCGCGCGCCATAGAAAGGGCACCGCGGATATGCTTGAGCGGGTTGTTGACGCCATTTTCCGTAAACTCGCCCTTAATATGCCAATCACTGTCCGTCATGATGTCATTGTCCGGCGAACCGCCCTGAATGACATAATCCTTAACGATGCGGCACCAACACAAACCATCATAAAAACCGCTGCGTGCAGTTTTCACAAAGTTTGCCACGGTGAGGGGGGCATATTCCGGGTACAGCGTAAAAACCATAGTACCAAAGTCCCTGGTTTCAATCGTGCAGCGCATTAGCCGACCTTCACATCCTTGAAGAACAGGTTGCCAGAAGCAGTCATGTAGAAACCGCTGATGTTGTCATGCATCAGGTAGTTGTTGGACTTGTAGTACAGGGGCAGAACAGCGTAATCGTTGGAAACGATAGCGTCAGCCTGCAGGGTCAGCTCAGCAGCCTTGGCCGGATCGTTCTCAGCCTTGACCTGATCAACCAGAGCGTCATAATCGGCGTTGGAATAGAACAGGTTGTTGGAAGAATCGCCGGTCTTGCACAGGGGCAGGAAGCTCATGGGGTTCACGTAGTCAGCGCTCCAGCCCATGGCAGCAACCTGATAGTTGCCTTTCTGAACGTCGTCATAGAAGATGCTCCACTCGTTGGAGGAAACTTCAACATTGATGTTCAGGTTGTTCTTCAGCATTTCAGCCATAGCTTCAACGACCTTCTTGACGGTGTCGTTGTCGTAGTAGCTCAGGGTCAGAGTGGGGAAGCCTTCGCCGTTGGGGTAGCCAGCCTCTGCCAAGGCAGCCTGGGCGCCCTCAACGTCAGCGGTAGCGGACAGGCCAAAGCTTTCGCGGCCTTCGGTGATATCCTTGCCATCAACAGAGTAGCCGGGGGCCAGGAAGCTGTAAGCGGGCTGTGCATCGACCTGCACAACGTTGTCGATGATGGACTGACGGTCGATGGCCAGGCAGATTGCCTTGCGGACCAGAACGTTGTTCACAGGCTCGGCAGAGCAGTTGAAGTCATAGTAAACAGTGCCGTAGCTGGGGCTGGTCTGCACACCGGCATTCTCGGCCTTCAGGCGGGCAAAGTCAGAGGAAGGAATGCTGGCAACGCCGTCAACCTCGCCGGACTCGTAAGCGGTCAGAGCAGTTGCCTGATCCAGAACGTAGCGGAAGGTGACCTTCTGCAGGGAGACATTCTCAGCATCCCAGTAGTTCTCGTTCTTTTCCAGAATGACGTTTTCGTTCATGCTCATGCTGGCGATCTTGAAGGGGCCGTTGCAGATATAGGTATCTGCTTCGGTGGACCACTTGTCGCCGTTGGCTTCAACGGTGGCTTTCTGAACAGGGGAGAAGGTCCACATGCTCAGGATGTCGATGAAATAGGAGGTGGGCTGGATCAGGGTGATCTCCAGGGTCTTGTCGTCCAGAGCCTTCACGCCCAGGTCGTCAGCGGTGGCGGTGCCGTCGTAATACTCCTGAGCATTCTTGATGTAATCGGTAGCCATGCTGACGTACTGTGCGGCGGTGGCCGGGGTCAGAACGCGCTGAATGGTGTAAACGTAATCTTCAGCGGTCAGGTCGCTGCCATCGCTCCACTTCAGGCCGTCGCGCAGGTGGAAGGTGTAGGTCAGGCCGTCGTCGCTGATATCCCAGCTTTCAGCGTTGCCGGGAACCAGGGTGCCGGTGCTGTCATAGGTAACAAGGCCTTCGAAGCAGTTGATCAGAACATACTGTGCGAAGGAGTTGTTGGTCACGCTCGGATCCAGGCCGTCGGGAATGTTGCTCAGAACAAAGGTCAGTTCCTGGGCGGCATCACCGGTAGACTCGGAGGAAGCGGTGGTGGAAGTTGCTTCGCTGCTGGCAGCAGAAGAAACATCGGAGATGTTCTGGGGCTCATTGGAAGCGCCGCAGGCGCTGAGCAAGGAGACCGCCAGCGTGCCGGCAAGAGCGGCACTGATGACTTTCTTTTTCATGTGTATCCCCCTCGAAAAGAAAATAATGTATGTTTGCCGTTCCTTTGCACCGGCAGGGCGCAGCAAACCGGGCAGGGGAGCCAAAACGGAACAGCACCACCGTGTTGTATATCCCGCTTTGGCCGCCGGTACCCGTTTGCGGCAGGCTGCCGGAACAAGAAACGGAGAAACCAAAATAAAAAGGCTTAATACAGGTGGCAGGCCACAAAATGGCCGGGTGCGGCTTCCTTCATGGCCGGGGTCTGCTCGCTGCAAATGGGCTTTGCATAGGGGCAGCGGCCACAGAACCGGCAGCCGGGTTTCGGGTTGACCGGGCTGGGCAGATCGCCCTCCACACCGGCGCTCGCATGGGCGCGGGCCAGCTTGGGGTCCGCGATGGGAATGCAGCTCAGCAAGCCCTTGGTGTAGGGGTGCAGCGGGTTTTTGTAGATCTCTTCGGAATCGCTGCTTTCCACCAGCTGGCCCAGGTACATCACGCCGATATCATCCGAAACGTAACGCACCATCGAAAGGTCGTGGGCGATAAACAGGTAAGAGGTACCTTCGGCCTGCTGGTAGTCACGCAGCAGGTTGACGACCTGCGCCTGAATGGAAACGTCCAGTGCGGAGATGGGCTCATCACAGATGACCAGCGCGGGGTTCAGCACCAGGGCGCGGGCAATGCCGACGCGCTGGCGCTGGCCGCCGGAAAACTCGTGGGCATACCGTCCGGCGTGTTCTGCCGTCAGGCCAACGCGGTTCAGCATGGCAAAGACTTTTTCGTCAACTTCCTGCTTGCTTTTGCAAACATGGTGGGCTTTCAGCGGCTCGGCAATGATATCGCGCACCGTCATGCGGGCGTTCAGCGAAGCATACGGATCCTGGAAGATCATCTGCATGTTGCGGCGCACCGGCTGCATCTGGCGGGGCTTGAGGTGGGCAATATCCTGTCCGTTGAAGATGATCTTGCCCTGCGAAGGCTCATAAATGCGGATGATGGTGCGTGCGCAGCTGCTTTTGCCGCAGCCAGACTCGCCAACCAGGCCAAAGGTGCGGCCGCGGCGCAGCGTAAAGTTGACATCATCTACTGCATGAACTTCCGCGTGCGGGCCGACAGAAAAGAATTTTGTCAGGTGCTCTACCTGAAGAATGGGCTGTTCCATTAGTGTGCCTTCCTTTCGGCTTCTGCCAGTTTTTCATGCAGAGGATTTCCCTCGGCCGGGGCGTCCGGCTGCAGCAGCCAGCAGCGTGCCTGACGGCTGCCAACCTGGACAAACGGCGGGCACTCGGCTGCGCAGATGTTGCGCGCAAACTGGCAGCGGGAAGCAAACGGGCAGCCCTTGGGGGGCTTGGTCATATCCGGCGGGCTGCCGGGGATGGACTGCAAGCGCTCGCTCTTATCCTTGGTCAGGCCGGGGATGGAGGCCAGCAGGCCCATGGTGTAGGGGTGCAGCGGGTTTTCAAACAGATCGTTGATCTCCGCTTCCTCCATCACAAGGCCGCCGTACAGAACAACAACGCGGTCGCACAGCTCAGCCACAACGCCCAGGTCATGGGTGATAAAGATGATGCTGGTGCCGTATTCCTCCTGCAGGGAGCGCATCTGTTTCAAAATCTGGTGCTGGATGGTCACATCCAGGGCGGTGGTGGGCTCGTCCGCAATCAGCAGGTCGGGGTGGTTGGCCAGCGCCATGGCGATCATGACGCGCTGGCGCATACCGCCGGAAAATTCATGCGGGTAGGATTTCAGCCGCTTTTCGGCTTCGGGAATACGTACTTCGCGGAACAGCTCCAGCGTGGCAGCCTGCAGCTCGTCGCGCTTCATCTCCGGGTGGTGTACATGGATCATTTCGGCAACCTGTTTGCCAACAGGAATCAGCGGATTCAGGCTGGACATGGGGTCCTGAAACACCATGGCGATCTTCTGGCCGCGGATTTCGCGCATCTGCTTATCGCTGACTTTGGTCAGGTCAGTGCCTTCAAATTCAATTTTGCCGTTTTTAATGCGGGCAGTATCGGCCAGCAGGCGCAGGATGGACATGGAAGTAACGCTTTTGCCGCTGCCGGACTCACCAACGATACCAAGGATCTCGCCCTTATGCACTTCAAAGCTGACGCCGCGCACAGCCTGCACTTCGCCGGAGGAAGTCATAAAGGAGGTTTTCAGATCCTCTACCTTCAAAATCGTCTCGCTCATTTTGCTCTCCTTACTTCTTCAGCTTCGGGTCCAGTGCATCACGCAAACCATCGCCGACAAAGTTAAAGGCAAACATGATCACACAAATCATCAAAGCAGGGATCAACAGCTCGTGCGGGCTGGTGCGCAGGTTGGCAGATGCATCGTTGCACATGGTGCCAAGGCTGGCCAGCGGGGGCTGCAGGCCGATGCCCAAATACCCCAGGAAAGCCTCCATAAAGATGGCAGAGGGGATGAGCATGGTAATGGTAACAAGGATGGAGCCGAGCGCGTTGGGAATCAGGTGGTCAAACAGAATCGTTGTGGCAGAGGAACCAATGGTCTTGGCGGCAAGAACGAATTCCTGCTGCTTCAGGCTCAGGATCTGGCCGCGCACAACACGGGCCATATCCACCCAGTACACGCTGCCCAAGGCAACAATGATGCTCTGGATACCGGCACCCAGCACCTGCATGATCAGGATAACATACAGCGTCAGGGGAATGGTGGAGATAATATCCACAATACGCATCATAATCATATCCACGGTGCCGCCCAGGTAACCGGAAATACCGCCGTACAGAATGCCGATGATGAGGTTGACGAACGCAGCCATCAAGGCAACCAGCATGGAAATGCGGGTGCCGTACATCAGGCGGGTCAGCACATCGCGGCCCAGGGCGTCAGTGCCAAGGATGTAGGATTTGTTCAACATCGTCTTGGACGGGTAGATGCTGCCGGTGGCTTCATCGGCGATGACATAGGGGCTGCCGCCGTAATACAGGGCAACCTCGGTGCCGTCGGCATCAAAGATGGTCATGGATTTATCGGATTCATCGCGCACCTTGCGCAACTGGCCGCTCAGTTTGCCGTCCGGGGTAACGGAGATGACTTTCAGGGCGGTGGTAATGTACAGGTAGTCGCCGTTGGGGATCTGGTAAACCTTCATGACCGGCGGAACGTTGACAACTTCCAGATTCTGCACGGAGTAATCATACGGGGTAAACAGGGGGCCGACCAATGCAAAAAGCATCAGGGCGATAATAATCACAAAACCGGCGATGGCCGTCGGCTTGCGGCGGAAACGGAACCAGACGTCACCTGCAAAGGTGCGGCTTTTGGACCAGATTTTTTCACGGTCGCTGTTATCGGTAGCAAGCGGTTCCCACTTGTTCTGTGCGGTTAAATCTGCCATAAGTGTTTTCACCTTTCCTCAACATTACGCGTCAAACTTGATTCTGGGGTCGATCAGGCAGTAGAAAATATCGACCAAAAACACCATTGCCATCAGGAACGCAGCAAAGAAGATGGTAACGCCCATGATGGTGGTGTAGTCGCGCTGGGTCACGCTGTTTACAAAGTAATAGCCAATGCCGGGAATGGCGAAGATCTTTTCTACAACAAAGCTGCCGGTCAAAAGGCCAGCCACCGTGGGGCCAAGCACCGTGATGACGGGGATCAGCGCATTGCGCAGGGCATGCTTGGTAACAACGGCGAACTCGGTCAGGCCCTTGGCGCGGGCGGTGCGGATGTAATCCTGGCCCATAACTTCCAGCAGGCTGGAGCGCATCAGGCGGGCCAGGTAGCTGACGGAATAGCCACCCATGGCGATGACGGGCAGGATGTAGCTCTTCCAGCTGTCCAGGCCGAAGGTAGGCAGTACGTTCAGCTTAAAGGAGAATACATAAATCAGCATGGAGGCGATCACGAAAGACGGAATAGTAACGCCGATGGTGGCAATGGCCATCAGCAGCATATCCTGCCATTTGCCGTTTTTCAGCGCCGCTAATATGCCCATGGGGATGGAGGTAAGCAGCACAAACACCAGGGTGACAAGGCCCAGCTTGGCGGATACCGGCGCACCAGTGGCAATAAAATCGTTGACGGTTTTGCCGGTATATTTATAGGAAGGGCCGAAATCGCCATGCAGCAGGTTGCCCAGATATTTGACAAACTGCACCGGCATGGGCTGGTCCAGGCCGTACTTGGCTTCCATGGCCTGGGTAACTTCTTCCGGCACACCCTTGGTGTTGGTGAACGGGCCACCGGGAATGGAGTGCATCAGGGTGAAGGTGATCAGAATGATCATGAACATGGCAATGATCATGGTTCCGATGCGCTTCAGGATAAATTTAACCATTACGTTTTCCTTCTTTCGTGTGCACGGCCGCCGCACAGGGAATGGCGCCCCGACGGCTGCTCTGTGGCCATAGTGTGCACATGCGTTGTTCCTGGCGGCGGTACAGACTGACAATCCAGCCGCCTTATAATTATCTTATTATATAGCGGCAGCTTGCGGTTGTCATCAATTTTTATTCATATTTTTTTACCTTTATAAAAATATCTGATTTGCATACAAAACAAACGGCGGCGCTGAGAAAATGTGTAGAATAAGACCATGGATTATGAGGGAAAAAGCGATAAGCAAAGCAAATGTGTCCTTGTGACGAGAACAAAAAAAGAGAAAATATGGGAATGAATGCAGTATTGCTGACCCGGAAAGTTGGAAATTCCAGCGGGGCGGGCTTTGTATGGGTGGTTTAACGGCTTAAGGCAACACCGCACAATTCCCGCCTTGCGGCTTAAGCACCGCTCCGGCAGCTGCGGCACGGCATCTGCGTTGCCAAAATGCTCGATAAGACATCCAGTATTATCTGCGCTTTTGGCTTGGCATCTGCCGCACCTCGCTCGCCGTATCGGCACTTAGAATTATGCGGTGTTGCCTTAACACTCTAGTGAATCGCTGTGATGGTTGAAACAAAGCGCAATGCTCTGCCGCTGGAACGTGGGAAAGCGCTTCCGGCGCAAAATCATGGGATCACTGCGGAATGGCAGGGAAACAAGCAGCGTACAAGGGGATGTGGTGGACTGTTTATGTGCGGAAAAAGGAAAAGTGAGACGAATGGAGGCGGACGGAGAACATACATAAGCCCAAAGGGATGCCCAACTCATCAAGTGAAACACGGCGCGAAAAAGCATAACGGCCACAGCGAGATGGCCGAAACACAGACCAAAACGCAAAAAGGCAATGGAAACGCAGCAAAATAGCAGAGGTGAGGAACAACAGAGCAAAATATCTGTCCTTGAATGAAATACACAAAGTAGAGGGAGTGGAAACGGCGTATGCAAGCCCGCCAAAACTGCATATATAACGCAAAAGCTCGAATATATATACAGTTTAACGGTAAAGACTCCTCCGATGATAAAAGCGTAAAAATCGGCTATTCATGGCACAGGAAGCCAGGATGGCGGCAGGCGCTGCAAAGTCAAAAGGTGCAGAATCTTTCCCGATATGTCCTTTATTCAAAAACATTTTTGTTCTGCATCCCCGATTCCCGCACCTGTTCGGGGGGAGTTTTGATATTTCCGTATCAGATAGAAAACAGCAGGCCTGTGCTGCGGCAGTACAGATTTGCGGGGCGTTCTGCTTTCCCTATACCGCAGGGGGGCTGCATATTGCAGAAAAATTACCGTTTTCCCGGTGCAGAATGGATGGCATATTCATTTATAGTGTGATAGAACGATTTCATTGAGTTAGTCAAAACTAATGCGGCAGCAAAGAGCAGCACCACGAAAGAATGGCTGCCGGAAACCATGCCGTAACCCACGGTCCACATTCTCCCGGCACCATGTGCGGCAATGCCTTCAGGCTGCTTATAACTTTATAACCGTTGCACTTCATGCCAGCGCTTTTGTGACGGGGTTTAACATTCGAATCTTTAAGTGATTTAAGGAGATTTAGAGATAGGAATGGGGCGATGGGCAGAATGTTTAAGCCAGACACGCAATTTCGCTAAAGGTAGGTTTAGCGAAATATAGAGGGGAGACAGAACAATCATCTTTATCACACGAATTACACTACTACTAAAAAGCGCAGAATCCACTGTCGCCATCGAACCAATAACACCGTACAGTATCAAGATTTTCATCTCATTTTGATACTGTACAATATGATCGGAAGTCTGCTGGATCATTTTTAACAAGAACGAAAATCTTTACGGCGGCAAAGAAATGCTGTATACTAAGGTGTAAAGACACCTTGGAGAAAATACTGTGGACAGGGAGCAAATGCTATGAATGACGAAAAAATCACCCTTGATCTTGTGATTGATGTGCAGAAAGATTTTATTACCGGGGCACTGGCCAACACACAGGCGCAGGCCAATGTGACGCACCTGGCAGAGACCGCGCGGGCACACGCGCAGACCGGGCACTGGATGTTCTTTACCCGTGATACCCACCAGGACAACTACCTGACCACGCGGGAGGGCCGCAACCTGCCGATCGAGCACTGTATTGAGGGTGAGGATGGCTGGAATTTTGCGCCCGAACTGGAAAACGTCATGGCGGACACCGAGCCGGAAGTGTGCCACATTGTGGACAAACCCACGTTCGGCAGTTATATGCTGCCCAGTGAGATTCTGGATGAACTGATGGCACACAACAAGGCTATTGAAGATATTGAAAAGATTAACAGGCACTCGCCCTATCTCGCCATAACTCTCCATAAATGATACCCGTATTACCTTTTTGGGATTTCTACTTTCCCTAACTCGGCCTATCACACCACAGCACTCCATAAGTTTAGTATCATAATAGTATAAAGCAAGAGCCCTGACTGGTTTTGATTCCTGTCAAGGCTCTCTTTGCTTTGCTTACTTATTCTAATGTAAAGTTTTCAGATGGAAAGTATCGTCCGCCTGCTTCATTTTCCTTTATGCTATCTTTGTCACATACAACCTTGCCAACATCTCCAAAATCAACTGTTATTGTGTTCCATTGATTATCGTAATCAGCAAGTTCAAGTATAGCGTCTGTGATTGAACCAGTGCGAGAAATTGCTAAATCCTCTATTGTAAGAGGTTCGGGATTTGCTTTGCTCAAATCAACTGTTATATGCAAGTCTCCGTCCTTTAGCACGACATCAGTAATAGATTCATCTTCGCTACTGATTGCACCTTGAATGACTTCCTTAACTTCTGATATGAATTTATCGGAAGATATTTCTTGTGTTGTTGTATCGTCCATGTTTCCGAAGATAGCGGCCAGAATAACGACAATGATTACCCAAAACCACCACTTCTTGAAAATAGGCTTTTTGACTCCGTTTTTGGTTGCTTTATCTTTCATAATGCCATACCTCCAAGTTTTGGTTGATATTAGCATTATAGCAGACCGTAACACAAAAGTACAGTGAAATTTCAACTCATTATTGTGTCATAGTTTTGTGAGTGCTGTCAATACTATAATGTAATCAAAACCAATGGAGGAACTGCATTATGGAGAAATTTATCGTCACACCAAAGGAAGATAAATCTGTCACCATGACGATACGCATAGATAGAGCCTTGCAAGAGGAATATAACGATTTAGCAGCTAAGACGAATCGTTCTCGTAATGAACTTATCGGCATGGCTTTACAATATGCCCTTGACCACATGGAATTGAAAGATGAATGATGACTAAATGAGAGCCTTTGGATTTTGTCCTCTGGCTCTCAATTCTTTATGCGTTCAATCGTAAGAACTCATTTACCTTTGTTGCTACTTCCTCTTGCTGTTCCTCAAAGCTATTGTTAAGGCCGAGCCGTTTTGTCCAGAAATAGCCGGTCTGTTTTGTCATATAGCCGGATTGTTTTGTCACAGCAGCCGGACTAATCTGTCATTAAAGCCGGCCTGTTTTGACATCGCTATATCATAAAAGGAAAAAGAGAGGTGCCGTTCTTGGTAGAACGGCACCTCTCTTCAACTTGAGACTATTGGAATTGATACAGCATAACGGCATTGATATTTTGGTTATCGCTGCTGTACATGATGGGGCGATATTCGCCTTCTGGAAGGGAACTCAGATCGAGTTTTCCTGTAAGAGCACCACCAACGGCGGATAGGGTATACACCTCTTCTGATGCCTCGTTGATAAATCCAATATAGATTGTTCTGGAAGCAGAGGCCCATGTGCAATGAACGGCCATTGCCATTGCTTTTTCGTTGGGCAACAGAATGGTATCATCTGCTTTCGAATATTGAGATTCATCAATATTGACACACACAAGTTCTTCTTTGGGTGTACTCTCAGAGAATTCCACAGGCTCATCTACAAAGTATTCACTTAGATCCACCACATCAGCAAATGGAAGAACAGAAGCCGGAGGAACGACAGCATTGCTGTCATCCTTGTCTGGAACATCTGATACAGAATCCTTAGTAGAACAAGCAGCTAACATGGCAACCACCACGATTGCTA
>ERZ826220.3338-NODE-3338-length-12531-cov-3.044886_pt1 | contig 12531 bp, 9 predicted proteins | sample MGYA00519927_ERZ826220 | MGnify/ENA primary metagenome ERZ826220 (study PRJEB31778, sample SAMEA3449225) | human gut metagenome | biome: human gut; feature: human-associated habitat; material: faeces | place: United Kingdom | collected 2010/2012 ...
AAAGAAAATTTTATCAGAAGATCACTGACCTGTATGCTACAGCCATTGATTACGATAAAAATTCTGATGTTACTCAGAAATTCTACGCTACCATTCAAAATAAATTTCATTTTGCCATTACCGGAAAAACCGCAGCTGAGATCGTCTATTCCAGTGCGGATCATACGAAAGATAATATGGGTCTGACCACCTGGAAGAATGCTCCGGAAGGTCGCATATTAAAACAGGACGCGAAAGTGGCGAAAAATTATTTATCTGAAACCGAAATACGCAGACTGGAACGCGCTGTTACAGGCTACTTTGATTACATAGAGGATCTGATTGAACGAGAAAACACCTTCACAATGGCAGAGTTTGCCTCTAGCGTGAATGAGTTTCTGGAGTTTAGAAAATACGATATATTAAAGGATAACGGGAAAATTTCAAGGAAGCAGGCAGAATCAAAGGCTTCATCAGAATACGATATTTTCAATCGAACCCAATTCATCGAATCCGATTTTGACAAACAGATTCAAAAACTAAAGAGCACAAAATAACAAAAACAGGAGATCTGGTCATGACGAATCAAATCTCCTGTTTCTTTATTCATTACTCCTGTATAAAGCCCGCAAAAAAGGAAGCTGATCCTTCCAGCAGGATTGCTTCCTTTTTTATCATGTTCCATTTACACCCGCTCGTACCGGCATCCCGGAAATGCCGTATCAAACATGCAGATGCTTTTATAAGAACAGTATTTGCAAGAAGTCTTGTAATTACCTTCCATATCTTTTTTCTTTTCTTTTTTTGGTCTGATGTCGATCTTTCCATCGCAGATTTCCCGGCAGATCCGATCCACCTGGCGATCCACCTGTGCAGAAAGCTCCTCGAATTCTTCACGGCTGAACAAATATCCACCGGAAGAGCCGGAATACGTTCCGTTCTTTTTCACGTATTTGATCGGGAGCACCTTCGATGCTCCGCCTATTTCCGTATCCATGGCATCGATCAGATCCATATCATCCAGAACGATGCCCTCCAGTTTGTACGCATCTTCCATCCGCTCTTCTGCAGCCGCTTCTCCCGGCACGACCGTTCTGGCATCCGCATCAGCATCGATTTCCCGGATCTTGAACAGGAAGACACCTGCAGGCTTTACCTCCTGCTTCTGAGTCGCAGCTTTAAGATACAGCATAAGCTGAAGCTTGTAGCCGCTGCGAAAATGCTCCACGTCTACAGAGTCTCCACCTGTCTTATAGTCTACGATCCGCACAGCCGTTTCCAGACCATCTTCGTGCTCCGGCATTTCAAGCACATCCATCCTGTCGATCTTCCCTTTGATCAAAACTTCATGCTCCCCGGCCGTCACCCGGATAGGCGGCAGCTGTGCCCCTCTGGCAAAAGGCTGCTCAAAATACATCTCCCGGATCCTGCCTCTTCTCACCTGTCCGATCATCGCCCAGGCCACACGACTGCAGATATCCACGATCCGCTCCGTCCGGTAGGATTCATTTCGTCCTGATGACAGCAATCCTTCTCTATAAGTACCGGTTTCCTCCTGCAGGATCCTTCTGATCTCCTCCCTGCATTCTTCCTGCGTGATCTTCATCCAGCGGGAATCAGGATCGGTGATGGCGACCGGCACAGCATCCAGACCCTGAAAAGAGTCTTCACCAGCCGTCAGCCGCTGAGAAAGCTTCATGATACATTCATGGTAAATATCGCCGATTTCCCGCGGCCCCATTTCAAATACTCTCAAATCCTCCGGACGCAGTCCATAGCTGATAAAATGAGCAAACGGACAACCGCTGTACTTTTCCAGACGCGACGCACTGGCCTCAATAGCACGCCGGTCGCCTCTATACAGCGCATCCGCCAGCTGTCCTCCCAGAGCATTCTGCTCGTTGTCAAACTCCATGCCGCGACGGATCCTCTCCATTTCTTCCGGTTCATGGCTGCCGTACCACAGTCCGGCATAAAGCCAGTCTTCATCCAGTTTACCATCCTCAAGATACTCACGGAACGCATCGGTCAAGTAGGATATGGCCCCCTTCGGCGAAACGGCGATCTCCGTAACTTCACCGTCCTCCAGATCTCCCAGGACGACCGAATCATCCGACTCAGCACGGCTTTGCAGGAAATTCTCCAGCTCCCGAAACACAGCAGACGGCCGCAGCTCTCCCCCGGTCTCATCGATCCGGCTGCAGCTGACATAAAGCCGCTCCTCCGGCTGCGACAACGTCCTGTAAATAGCCAGCCGCTCCTCCTGCTTGACCATGTCCTCCGTCCTGGAAAACTCCAGATCCATCTCTTCCAGCACAGCCTTTTCCCGCTCGCTCAGAAGCCCCTCGTCGGTTTTCTGCAAAGGCAGCAGTCCTTCGTTGGCGCCAAGCACCAGCAAGGCTTTCACCCTGCCGACCCTGGTTCGCTGCATGGTCCCCACCAGAACGCTATCCGGATTTACCGGAACGATCCCGATCTCCATTTCGGCAAGTCCCGCTTCTACGATCTGTCGCAGAGCCCTGCCCGAAAGCCGTTCTTCTCCTACCGTTTCCACGATCTGATCGAAAATGCGACAGATCACATTCCAGCTCTGCCCAGTCTCCGCTGCGCCATCCAAGAAACCAGCCTCCTGCTGTGCCTTCGCCATAGCTTCGATCCGATCTTCCATCATGAAATCATCAGTCAGAAATCCATAAAGACCCCTGATCTTTTCTCCTGCTGTATTATACTTTCCAATGCGATCTCGTGCAGTCTCGATGACAGACACCACCCGTTCACGCAGTTCATTGAATCGGTTCAGATCTTCTGCCGTATAATTATCTCCCATACGCGAGAACGGCTTTTTCCACAGAGTTCCTCTGATCTTAAACTGCTGCACGTAGTTTTCAAGCGCATCCTGTTCCTCTTCAGCCAATCCGAGAAAGCCTGATTTGATCAGCTGCATCACAGCACTATCTCTGTAACCACTTCCGATGATTTCCAAAAGCGACAGCAAAAATCCGACCACCGGATGCTGGATCACTTTTCGCTTCTGATCGATGAACACCGGGATCCCCCAGCGCACGAAAGTCCTGCGGATCACACCGCTCCGAAGTCCCGTATCATTGCACACAACGACGATATCACCAAACCGGTATCCGTGCTCCCGCACCAGCTGCAGAATATACGCTGCTGCCCGGTCTGCCTCCGCGTATATGTTGGATGTGCACACAGCGGTGATCCGAGGGTCTTTTTCCTGCAAAGGGGCTTCCGGACTTACCGAAATTTCCCGCAGAGTCTTGCTCCAAAGGTTATCCCTCCCAGATCCCGTTATCGCCTGACACGTCACTTCTTCGTTGAGATCCTCCGCCATTTTCACCAGATTACGGATCACGAAACCCGTCAAAGAAAACAGGTCTTCCCGGTCGTCAGCTGCCAGAAATCCTGCATCACCGCAGGCGATATGTCTGCAGGATCCTGTCACATCATCGCCGGACTGCGACGGATCCCCGGCATCGTCCTTTGCAGAACGCTCCGGAGGAGTCTTTGCAGCATCCTCCCATGTCATAACGATATTCAGACTGCGCGCCGTCTTCAAGATCCGCTCCAGCACCAGCATATTCTTCGGCGTAAACGTATCGAACCCGTACACCCACACATCACTGGCCGCTATCAGCGACGAATCCAGCATTTTGTCGCCGTAGAATGTAATATAGTCTTCCGAATCCAGATACTTTCCTGCGATGGCTTCCTCGTACAGAGAAAACAGGGTCACGATGTCCTTCAGCTTGTACTTGAGGAAACTGGAATCTTCCAGAGATTCCGACACCTCCCGCAGCATGTCCACGCTCACCTCCGAGCGCTTCATCTCCGAGATCAGCATATTGACCCGCTCTACAAAGGAATTCTTTCCGCGGACGCCTTTGTAGATTTTCAATGCGTCGTCGCTCTTCTCCAGGATCCGTGTCAGCAGCATATGCCTGCCGTATTTATCGATAAGCGGCGGCACCGGGCCGCCAGCTTCTTTTAGGATCTTATGTCCCAGCGCCGAGAAGTCCACTACCGCCAGATCCATCAAGCCGGTTTTATCAAGATAAAAAAAGGCGTCTCTTTCTGCCTGCAGGGAAAATTGATCCGGTACAAGCAGCAGAGATCTGCCTTTTATATGTTCAAATATGAATTTTTCTTTTTCGATGTTCTCGCCGCCGTAATAAATGTTCAGCATCGGTTTTCCTCACTTTTTCTGCGTGGTAAACTCCCGGAAAACATCTTTTACGGTATCGATCTTATCCGCCAGTCCGGCATTTTCACTGCAGAATACCAGCCCGCTGTCCGGGTCGCCTGCCACACTGCGCCGTACTGCCTCGAAGAGGTCGTAAGGATCCTCTCCATCTTCCGCGATTTTTTCTGAAAAGGCGGTTCTCATCGTCCGCACCGATGTTTTCATCGGGCTTCTGATTATTGTAACATCATTTTTACGACAGTTCAAATACAACTGCTTGTATCCGTCGGGAGCATCGCATTCTTCCGTTACGACGAACCTTGTCCCCATCAGGATCCCGTCAGCACCGTATTTGTAAACGAATTCCGCATCTTCCCTGCGGTAGATGCCTCCGCCCACCAGCAGCGGACAATTCTCCAGCTTGGACGCCTCTGATTTGACATCCGAGATGATCCTGCCCCATTCCTGCTCTGCCCGGTCCAGCTGCTCCTCCTTGAATCCAAGAAGTCCTGCAGCAAAAGGACCCTGCAAAATAAAGGCATCCGGGATTCGGTTGTATTTCTGCGTCCAGTTGCGCACGATCGCAGCCGCGCCTCTGCGCGAGGATACCACCGGGATCAGTGCGATATTTTTATCCGTACAATACTTGGGCAGATCTGTCGGCAGTCCGCTGGCCACGATTACCTCTGCACCGCTCTTTGCAGCAGCCTTCACGTATTCACGCGCCGCAGGATTTCCCCACAGCACGCTGACGCCGATCAGACCTTTGCCGGAACGTTTCTTTCTTCGCTTCAGTGCTTCTGCCACTTTCTCCTGCAAAGCTTTCACATTGGCTTCCATGCGATCCCGGGCGAAGTCCTCTCTCTGCCAGCCGATATCCGAAGCGCCGATCAGTCCCAGTCCGCCTTCTTCTGCCACTGCGGAGGCCAGCTTCGGACCTGCGATGCCCAGACTCATGCCGGCCTGCACGATAGGGACGGGGAGATCCCTCTTTCCCAGCTGCAAAGGTTCCAGCGCGAAAGGCGTGGTTTTCAGATAAGACATACTGCTTTTCGCCATGAAATACTGGTTGATATTGTCTATAGCCGATATAAAATATCGTAATTTGTCAGGCTCCACCTGCTCCACAGCACCACGAAGCAGTTCTCCCATGAAGGAATCCCGCTCCGTTGCTGCTGCAATACCTTTTTCACTAAGCCCGATCTTGACTATACGCCGATCTTTATCGTCCCGCAGGCGCTCGACGTACCCCTTTTTCACCAGCTTATTGATGGTAGTGGTCAGCGTGCTGACATTGATTTCTAAAATGTTGGCCACGTGAGTCATGGTCTTAGGACGTCCTGTCCCGATGGCCATGATGGCACTGATCTCCGCTCTGGAAAGATCGCTGAACTCAGAAGCTTTGATCGCTTCATCCTCCAGTCGATGAACAAGACCGAAAAGCTGTCTCATCAAGGCATGTATCTTATTGAGATCTTTATCCACGAAATCAAACTCCTAATCAAAGGCGAACATGATCTCGCACTTGCATGCCAGTTCATCCCCTACATAAGCTTCCGCCAGGCCTGTTCCTGCCGTTTTACGCAGACGTTCCATCGTCACTTTCAAAGTCAGAACGTCTCCCGGAACCACCTGTCTCTTGAACTTGGCATTCTTGATGGATGCGAAGACAGCCAGCTTGCCTTTGTTTTCCGGAAGAGAAAGCACAGTGATCCCGCCGGCCTGCGCCAGGGATTCCACGATCAGCACGCCTGGCATGATCGGTCTTCCCGGAAAGTGCCCCTGGAAATAATATTCATCTTCCGTCACATATTTTTTTGCCACGATGGACTTGCCCACTTCCATTTCTTCCACTTCATCTACCAGAAGGAACGGCTCTCTGTGCGGGAGCACTTCCTTGATCTGTTCTCTGTTCATCAGCATGATGTTGTTCTCCTTCTCTTATCTATAAAAGCAGACCGCAGCGCAAGCCCGCGGTCTGCCTGCAAATCTGTTACTAGTCTTCGTATTTCTTCATGATCAGCGTTCCGTTGTGTCCGCCGAATCCCAGGGAGTTGGACAGAACATATTTCACGTCTGCTTCTCTTCCCTCATTCGGTACATAGTCCAGATCCAGTTCCGGATCCGGCTTCTGCAGACCTACTGTCGGCGGGATGAATCCCTCGGTCAGCACCTTTGCACAAATCACAGCTTCCAGACCGCCGGCTGCACCCAGCAGGTGACCTGTCATACTCTTTGTGGAACTTACCGGAACCTTGGTGTCATCACCGAATACTTTCTTGATAGCGATCGTTTCAAAGGCATCGTTGTACGGCGTGCCTGTGCCGTGTGCATTGATGTAATCGATATCGTCCGGCGTGATGCCGGCATCCTCGATGGCCATGTGAATGGCCTTTGCAGCGCCTTCACCCTCCGGATCCGGCGACGTGATGTGATATGCATCGGAGGTGGCACCGTATCCTACGATTTCACCGTAGATCTTAGCACCTCTGTTTTTAGCGTGTTCCAGCTCTTCCAGGATCAGGAATCCTGCACCCTCGCCCAGGATGAATCCGCTTCGTTCCACGTCGAACGGGATGGAAGCTCTGTCCGGATCTGTCGTCGTGTTCATGGCTGTCATATTGGCAAATCCGGAGAAGGATACCGGAGCCAGAACGGATTCTGCACCGCCTGCCATAACAACGTCGTTATATCCGTGCTTGATATTTCTGTAAGCTTCTCCTATATTGTGGGTACCTGCTGCACATGCGGAAACGATACCGAAGCTGACGCCTTTCGCATTGAATTCCATGGAGATATTCCCTGCGATCGCATTAGGCATCATCATCGGGACCAGCAGTGCGGATGCTCTGGCCAGATTGCCCTTCTTCACGCACTTTTCTACTTCATGTTCCATGGTGGAGATGCCGCCGATACCCGTTCCTCCGTATATGCCGAAACGATCCGGATCCACGTTTTCGCCGCTGACGATCCCACTGTCTTCAACAGCTTCCCTGGCAGCCACCAGCGCATACTGGTCTGCGATATCCAGTCTCCTGGCAGCTCTCTTATCACCAAAATCGAAATCCTTGACTTCCGCCGCCAGCGTTACCTTGTGCCCTTCCAGATCGAATCTGGTGATCTCCGCGATGCCGTGCTTTCCAGCCTTGATAGACTCCCACATGGCGTCCACATTATTTCCAACCGGAGATACCACGCCGATCCCGGTCACAACTACTCTCTTTTCCATTTGACTTTTTCCTCCCCAAATACTCGTTTTTGTCTCTCTCATATCTTAAACGATCAATTTTTACATGATCAGTCCGCCGTCTACGGCAATGATCTGTCCTGTTACATATGTGCTGAGATCAGATGCCAGATACAGTGCTGTATTGGCGATATCCTGCGGCTGTCCCAGTCTCTGCATGCTGATATTCTCAGCTGCATGGCTCTTCTGTTCATCGGTCAGAACGGCTGTCATATCCGTTTCTACAAATCCCGGCGCAATGCCGTTTACACGGATACCTCTTCTGCCCAGTTCCTTCGCAGCGGAAAGAGTCATACCTACCAGACCTGCCTTGGACGCGCTGTAGTTGACCTGTGCCGGATTTCCCTTAAGTCCTGATACGGAAGACATGCTGATGATGGATCCGCTTCTCTGTTTGATCATCAGCGCAGAAATAGCTTTCGTCATATAGAATGCACCATTGAGGTTTACATCGATCACTTTAGTGAATTCTTCCGGCTTCATCTTGATCATCAGCTTGTCATTGGTGATCCCTGCATTGTTTACAAGGATATCCACTTTTTTATCGAACTCGTCCTTGATGATCTGAGCGATGTTTTCCGCTGTCTGCGGATCAGTGATATCGCCGTTGTACATCCGCACTCTCGTGCCATATGCTTTTAATTCTTCTTCCGTCTTAGCTGCTGCTTCCGGGCTGCTGATATCACAGATGATCACATTGGCGCCATTCTTACAGAACGTCTCTGCGATGCACTTGCCGATTCCTCTTACTCCACCTGTAATGACCGCTGTTTTTCCCTGTAACATATCTCTACCTTCTCTTTCTTAAACCAGTTCTTTCAACTGCGCGATAGTTTCCTGCAAAGTTTCCACGTTCTCCACGTTGAGCGCAGCGATTTCCTTACACGTTTTTTTCGTCAATCCGGAAAGAGTCGTTCCCGGACCAACTTCAATGATAGCTTTTACGCCGTCTGCCTCGAATCTTCTGATGATCTCCTCCCAGTAAACCGGGCTCATAGCCTGTTTCGCCATGATTTCCACCAGATAGTCTTTCAGATCTCCGCCATCGTAATCTTTCATGATGTCGTCAGCAGTTACATCGGCATATACGGTGATTTCCGGCATTTTCAGTTCTGCCTGACGCAATACATCCTTCAGCTTTTCTGCAGCCGGGATCATCATAGGGCTGTGAAATGCCGTGCTGACGCTGAGGGGGATCGCTTTGATCCTGTTTTCTTTCGCCAGTTCTGCAAAGCGTGCTACAGCTGCCTTGTCTCCGGCTACGACAGTCTGCTTCGGGGAGTTGAAGTTTACGCCTTCCAGGATACCGTCTTCTCTTGCCTGCTCCACCAGATCCAGGATCTTTTCCCTTTTACCCAGTGCTGCCGCCATGGTTCCCTTGGCGTTGCCGTCTTCATCACGTCCAGCCTCCTGCATCAGAGTTCCTCTCTGTGCTACGATCTCTACGCCTTCGCTGATCTTCGGTATCACCCCTGCAGCCGTCAGTGCAGAGTATTCTCCCAGGCTGAATCCAGCTACTGCATCGATCTCCAGCTTGTCGGAAAGTCCGTTCTTTTCCAGTTCCGCCAGCAGCGCTTTATAGGCCGCCATGCTTACAGTGTAGATCGTCGGCTGTGTCACGTGAGTCTGTTTTAAAGTCTCAGCATCGCCCTCGAAACACCATTCCTTGATCTGGTCTCCCGCCAGATCGAAAATTTCTTTTGCCTGCGGGTAAGAATCATACAGATCCTTTCCCATACCGCTATACTGTGCGCCCTGCCCTGCAAATACGATTCCTATCTTCATAAATCTCTTCTACCTCCTTGAACATCTCTTCTATAATCTCTGCTGCAGGCTGTTCCTTTTTCACCAGACCTGCGATCTGCCCCGACATGATGTTGCCGTTGTCGGAATCTCCGTCCCGCACAGCAGCTGCCAGTGTTCCCGTACATAACTGATTGATTTCTTCTTCCGGAGCATTCTGTTTTTCCAGAGAAAGGATCTTTCTAGCCAGTTTATTTTTTATGATACGCACCGGATGTCCCGTGCTCCGGCCTGTTGCTACCGTGGAGGAGTCCTTTGCTTTGATGATGGCGTCCTTGTACCCCTGTGCCACGATACATTCGTTGGCCACCAGGAACCGGGTTCCTACCTGAACGCCCTGTGCTCCCAGCATGTATGCTGCTGCGATCCCTCTTCCATCTGCGATACCGCCGGCTGCGATGACCGGGATATCAAGCGCATCCACCATCTGCGGAACTAATGCCATGGTAGTCGTCTCACCAATATGTCCGCCTGCTTCTGTTCCTTCTGCCACAACTGCATCTGCGCCGGCTCTTTCTACTCTCGTCGCCAGTGCCAGGTTCGCTACAACAGGTACGACCTTGATGCCTGCCTCCTTCATTTTAGCAATGTATTTTCCCGGATTTCCTGCTCCTGTCGTTACCACCGGTACTTTTTCTTCGCATACGACATCGATCAGTTCCTCCACATTATCTGCCAGAAGCATGATATTTACGCCAAAAGGCTTGTCTGTCATCTCTCTTACTTTCGCGATCTGATCCCTCAGCCAGTCAGCGCTTTCGCCACCGGATGCGATAATGCCAAGACCCCCGCCATTGCTTACAGCAGCCGCCAGATTACATTCTGCGATCCGTGCCATAGCTCCCTGGATGATGGGATACTCCGTTCCTAAGATCTCACAAACATTGATCATAATTACCTCCTGTTACTATTACCGGTATTACCATTCTATAATTGCCGCGGCTGCACAAAGCCCGCCGCCAAAACCTACTAACGCTATTATATCACCTTTTTTCATCTTTTGGGTTAAATTCAGATCATATAATGCCATCGGGACTGTTGCGGAGGAAACATTTCCCCCGTCCTGGATACTGATCTGAAATTTCTCGATGGGCTGACCAAGTTTCTGTGCCGCCGCCTGGATGATCCTGCCGTTAGCCTGGTGAAGCACGAACCAGTCTACATCATCGCAGGTCAGGCCTGCTTCTTCCAATGCCCCCTTCGTTACTTCATCGATAGCGTTCACTGCGAACTTGAAGACTGCCCGCCCTTTCATGAAAAGAGGCTGCGGTGTCAGGTCATCCTCCCAGAAAGGAGGATTGATGTAATTGGCCTTGCACTTGATCGCACCTTTCACATCATCGTAGTTCTTAATATATGTACTTAATATACCTCGCTCGTTTTCATCGCTTTCCAGTACGGCCGCCCCTGCTCCGTCTCCAAAGAGGATGCAGGTTTCCCTGTCTTCCCAGTTAGTAACTCTCGTCAGTCGTTCCGTTCCAACGACCAGCGCCCGTTTTGAGGCTCCATCCTTGCTATACTGAGAAAGTGCTGTATTCATGAGTGACTCTGCGATCCAAAGCCCGTATACGAATCCACTGCACGCTGCATTGATGTCAAAAGCGATGGCACGTTCCAGTCCCAGCTCTTTCTTCACCATTGCGGCCATGCTCGGGGTGATGTTGTCCGGCGTGATAGTTGCTACAACAACAAGGCCGATGGAATCCTTATCGATTCCCTGCAAAGCCTGCTCCGCAGCAGCCGCCGCCATGTCCAGCGAGCTTTCTGTCGTTGCGATCCTTCGCTGTTCGATCCCGGTTCGATCCAGGATCCATTCGTGACTGGTATCCACGTGCTGTGAGATATCTTCATTGGTAATAACTTTTTCCGGCAGGTATTTCCCTGTGCCGATGATTTTAATTCCCATGGTTGCCCTTTCTATTTGTTTTGATTTCAAATACTTTGATTGTCAAAGTATTTATATAATACCGCACTTCTATTAAAAAGTCAATACACCCGAATCTGGAACGTACCGCCGGGTGCTGCACGGACAGGATGCGAGATATGATGCGAGATATTATGAATTCCCAGATTGGAAATTATCTGTTCCAACTGGGAACTAGTCGCTCAACGCAGATATTTTTTTGGACTATGAATTCCCAGGTTTGATTTTTTTAAGACCATATGGGAAGTTCCACGCTGCAAATATTACAAAATCAATCTGCTGCGGTTATTATAATGCCCAAAACCACATAAAAACTATTTGTTTGGGAACTCTCTTTCTCTATACTGCAAATATGTTGCAAAACAGTTCCCATCTTGCTGTTCTATTTTTCAAAATGGGAATTCATGAATGGGAGCGTAGCTCTCAAGCAACAAAAAATCCAAATCAAGCTCTCTTTTTTCACGATCTGGGAATTCATGATTTCCTTATCTTATATCATAATACGATTTCTGCCAGTTTACGGCTAAAGCAGCTCCAGCAGTTCCGCTGCCTTCCGAATCACATGATCCGGCGCATCTTCTCCGAAGTCGTCTCCTGACTTTAACGCCAACGACCATCCCACCAGTACAGATGTAACACCGGCGTTTTTCGCACAGAGGATATCGAACATGGTATCTCCAAGCATAATGGAATTCCCCGGCAGGGAATGAAGTTTTTTCAAAGCGATATTGACCGGTTCCGGATCCGGCTTGTGTTTTTTCGTATCTTCCGCCGTGACCACCACATCAAAGTAGTCTTTTAAATCATATTTCTCCAGTCCCTGCTGAGTCGTATAAGCCAGTCTTGATGTCACAAGACCGGTCTTTTCACCGCGTTCCTTTACCTGGCGCAAAAGATTTTCCATGCCGGGAAACACCGTAATCAGATCACCAAAATTGTCACGATGATAGCTTCTGTAAATCTCAACAGCCTCATCTACTGGCACATCCGGGAAGAATTTTTTCATCGTCAGTTCGAGAGGCTCACCGAATGTCTTCACTATGGTTTTCTGATCTGCCTCTCTGCCCCTGAGAGTCCTGAACGTGTGCTGCCAGGACATCAGGATCACGTTGTTCGTATCCATGACAGTGCCGTCAAAATCAAAAAGCACTGTATCTATCTTGTTCATCAGTCATGCCCTCCATCATCTGACATCATTTGAGCTTCATAGTCAGCCCTATCTTCTGCTTTTCTCTGTCGATGCTGATTATCCTGACCTTTACGGTGTCGCCGACCGAAACGACATCCATCGGATGACTGATGTACTTGCGGCTCATCTGTGAAATGTGCACGAGTCCATCGTTCTTGACGCCGATGTCGACGAAGGCCCCGAAGGCT
>ERZ826220.3341-NODE-3341-length-12512-cov-3.259131_pt1 | contig 12512 bp, 10 predicted proteins | sample MGYA00519927_ERZ826220 | MGnify/ENA primary metagenome ERZ826220 (study PRJEB31778, sample SAMEA3449225) | human gut metagenome | biome: human gut; feature: human-associated habitat; material: faeces | place: United Kingdom | collected 2010/2012 ...
TACGAGTATTGAAGAGATTAGCAACAAGTATAACAAGCCGGGCTTCCATGCAATTGACGGCAGTGTGCTCAAAGGCTGCGATAATCTTTCGGCCTTTGTAGAGGTGTGGCTGTCGCGTCGCTATGGCATAACCTCCAAGCATATGGAGGAGGGCGAGCGGGCGATTCGCGAGCAGTACAAGAATAAAATTATTGGTGGAATTGATTTTGGCAGAGTATATGACGAGTTCCCTATAATAGACTAAAGTAAAACGCCGGCGGCTTCGCTGGCGTTTTTACTGTAAACAAAATGGTTTTGTAAGTAAAAAAGCTCTTGAATATAATAAAAGTTACAAAAAATTCTGTAGACACTGAATAATGTACACGTTATAATAAAAGTACGGATATGGGGTTATATCCTTTTGGAAAGCAAGGAGGCTTGATTATGAATATTTTTGAAATGGCCCAAATTCCACTGAATAAAGCGATTGAGACAATGGAGCTTGATGCAGGCGCAGCAGCTATTATTGCGGTTCCCGAACGTACTTTGGAAGTTTCTATTCCTGTAAAAATGGATGACGGTACTACAAAAGTATTTACCGGCTATCGCAGCCAGCACAGCACAATCCTTGGCCCCGCAAAAGGCGGTGTACGCTATCATCAGAATGTAAGCATGGATGAGGTAAAGACGCTTGCCTTTTGGATGACCTGTAAATGTGCCGTAGCCGGTTTGCCCTATGGTGGCGGCAAGGGCGGTACACAGCGCCTGGAACTGGGAAATGGTCTTCTTATCCGTTTTCACGTGAACGCCGCTGTCCCTGCGGAACACGCCGCCGATGGTCTGCTGCCACCAGTGGCCAATGTGGGAGATCTGGAACCACTTCGTGCAGCAGGTCATCAGAATACCCGTGCCGATCAGCAGGACCAGACCGATCTTCACCCAGATAAAGGCGTTGATCTTATCATTGATCTCGGCGAGTGTGGTCAGAAAATTCTCCATACGTATCCTCTCTTTCCGGCTTCGCGTTCTTTGCTAAGCCAACAAAAAATAAAGACAGACTGCGCAAAACACGCAATCTGCCCAAAAAAACAAACATTTCCCCTACGGACGGTATGGAAATCACTTTGTCCTTTTGCCTGAGAGATTGACGCGCAATGCGTTTTGCCCCTTCGGCACTCAATTCAATGAGCTTCTCCAAAGTTCTATCAGCTTACAGTCCTCATCCATGCTGGACACCTGAGAGTGTTACTCCTTCGGTTGCGGCAAGCCGCATTTCCTGCAAGCGTCATATAGATGTTAATAATTATACTAAGCTCTCCCCAAAATGCAAGTGCAAATCGGGAAAAATGCATTTTTTGTCACTTCTCCCAACTCAGGACCCTTTCCCGCAGGCCGTCCACGTCCAGAACACCCAAAGCAAAGCCCTTTTTCACCAGCTCCTCCGGCAAATATTCGTCGTACTTGTCAAAAAGAGGCAGCTCCTTGGGATACACCAGCTCCATTGGGTCAATGGGTTTGCGTATCTCTTCGGCCAGCACCCGGAAAAAAGCGGATTCGTCGGCCTTCATGGTGAACTGAATAAAAAACGGGCGGGCGGAATCCAGATTCCGCAGGCCGAGGCGGTCGGCGCACTTGATTTTCAGGAAGCGCTCCATGGTCAGGAAGGTGTATGTCCCCACCCAGGGCAGCAGGCACCACATGTTGCCCCCCAGGTTGATGAGCGTCTTGTCCGCCGCGCCGGAGTGAGCGGCGGTGAAACGTGCCTGCTCCAGCCGCGCCACCGCATTTTTCATCAGATAGGGATACTGCCTGTCCTCCTGAAGCACCCGGCGCATTCTTGTGAGAATTTTGGTGTGCAAGTCGCCGGGACACTGGCCGAAATAGGCGGGGACGCTGCCCTTCACCTGCTGACAGTAGATCAGGCGGCGCTTGTGGTCCACGTCCAGCACCTGCCAGACATGTCCCGCAATGGCCAGCTTCTCCCCCACGGGAGGCGGCGAAACCACCGTCCCCAGCTCCTGAGACTCGCTGCGGACGGTGTATTCCTCACTTTCCTGAAACACGCCGTAGAACTTGAAGGAGTTGATGACCCGCTCCCCCGCCAGTCCCACGATCAGACCGCCCTGCTCCGTCTGCTGAATGTGGTCTGTGGCGATGAGATGCCGGAGCAGCACCCGGTAGTCCTCCTGGGTGATCCTGTGGAAGTAATGCAGCCGCAGCACCCGGTCGGCCAGCGCCCGTGGGGACAGCTCGCCGCAGGAAGCCAGTGTGGACATTGTTTGATGGTACAGGAGACTGAACGGCAGTCTGTCCAGCCGGGGCGGCTCCACCCAGCGTTCTTCCAGATACAGCTGCACCAGCGCAATGCCCTGCAATAGCTTCCAGGGAATGGTGGTTGGCAGCATGGCCCGCACCTCCGGCTCGTCCTCCCGGATGACGAACCACATTTCCGGCGGAAGCTCCCGCCGGCCGGTGCGTCCCATGCGCTGCAAGAACGAAGATACCGTCCATGGCGCGTCGATCTGAAACGCCCGCTCCAACCGGCCGATGTCAATGCCCAGCTCCAGCGTCGCGGTGGTCACCGTGGTCATGTACTGGGAATCGTCCTTCATGATCCCCTCCGCCGTCTCCCGATAGGAGGCGGAAAGGTTGCCGTGGTGGACGAGAAAGCGGTCGGGTTCGTGGTTCAGCTCGCAGTAATGGCGCAATGTGGTCGTCACCATTTCGCATTCTTCCCGGGAATTGACGAAAACCAGACACTTTTTGCCCCGGGTATGCTCGAAGATATACCCAATGCCGGGGTCTGCGTTGGCGGGGGCGTCGTCGGTTTTTTCTTCCAGCACGGGCAGCGCGCCGGGAATCTGCTTATCCTCCGCGGCCTGCGCGTCCTTGACGTAGAAATGCTCCATGCTCAGCCGCCATTTGCTGCCCTTGGCGTCGATTTTCGGGATGATGGTCTTCCGCCCCGTCCCCAGCGACAGGAATTCGCCGGTTCCCTCCGGGTCACCGATGGTGGCGGACAATCCGATACGCCGGGGATTGACTCCCGCAATCCGGGACAGCCGCTCGATGAGGCACAGCGTCTGCCCGCCCCGGTCGCCCCGCAGGAGGGAATGCACCTCGTCAATGACCACAAACCGCAGGTCGCCGAACAGCTTTGCAATGGCCGCGTGCTTGTGCAGAAGCAGCGCTTCCAAGGATTCCGGCGTGATCTGGAGAATGCCGGAGGGGTGACGCATGAGCTTTGCCTTATGGCTCTGGGCAACGTCCCCGTGCCAGTGCCACACCGGGATATCCGCTTCGGCGCACAGGTCGTTCAGCCGGGAAAACTGGTCGTTGATCAGCGCCTTCAGGGGGCCAATATAAATGCAGCCCACGCTGGAGGGCATATCCTCGGAAAACAGGGTGATGATGGGAAAGAACGCCGCTTCCGTCTTGCCGGAGGCGGTGGAGGCGGTAAGCAGCACATTTTCATCCGTGTTGAAAATGGCGTCCGCCGCCGCGACCTGAATGGAGCGCAGGTTTTCCCAGTGATTCCGGTAGATATATTCCTGCACAAAGGGCGCGTATCGGTCAAATGCACGCATAGTCCGTCACCTTTACAGCTCAAATTCCGCAAGGGAATCGTCGGTCTGTTCCTCTTTTACCGCATTCTGGGCGTAGCGGAACTGGTCGGAACCCAGGAGCCCCCGGACGCTGATGCCGGGATTCTGGTAGACGATGTCCAGCACCTCAATAAAGTCCCGGATGACCTCACGGGGGGTGATATGGGTGTCCGCCCCGATGCGGCCGAATTCGATCTCAATGAAATCCACCATATCCTGCTGTGTCACGATCTGGGAATAGTCGTACAGCCCCGCGTGAATATCCGCCAGCTTCTCCGTCAGGATCAGCATTTCCTCGTAGGTCAGGGGCTGCAAGCGAATGACGGGGGAAAGCAAGTCCTTATGCTCCCCGGAGAAGTGACCTTCGGCCAGCCGGGAGCGGAGGGCTTCGTAGCTGTAAACGCCCCGGCGGGGGTCTTCCATGCACTGGGGCGTACCGCAGAGGATGAAGCCCAGATACTGTGCCTTGCCCTGCATGGCGTCGTTGTACATGGTCAGAATTTTCTCGTAATTATACTGCCGGGTGATGGCGTTGGGAATTTTGTAGATGTTCACCAGCTCGTCAATGAGGATGAGCATACCGGCGTAGCCCGCCTGCTTGAGAAAACAGGCGAATAATTTGAGATATTCGTACCAGTCGTCGTCCGTGATGACAATATTCACCCCCAACTCCTGCCGGGCTTCGGTCTTCGTGGCGTACTCGCCCCGGAACCATTTGAGCACCTTGGCCTTCGTCTCGTCGTCACCGGCGCAGTGGGCTTTGTAGTACAGCGTCAGCAGCCTCGCAAAATCGAAGCCGTGAACCATTTCGTTCAATGCGCCGATCACCGCGGAGATCCGTTTTTCCACCAGCGGCGCAAGGCCGGGGTCGGTCACCCCAAGGCCGGAGGATGCCATGACCTCCTGCTGCACGCTGCTGATCCACCGATCCAGAATCAGGGGCAGCGCGCCGCCCTCCGGTTTGGTCTTGGTGGACATATTGCGGATCAGCTCCTTGTAGGTCGCCAGTCCCTGTCCACGGGTGCCCTGCAAGCGGCGCTCCGGAGAGAGGTCGGCGTCTACCACCACGAAATTCTTCGCCATCACGTAATTCCGGATGGTCTGGAGCAGAAAGCTTTTGCCGCTGCCGTATTTGCCCACGATAAAACGAAAGGACGCGCCCCCGTCGGCGATAATATCCACATCCCGCAGCAGAGCGTCAATTTCGTCCTTCCGCCCCACGGTGACGTAGGGCAGGCCGACACGGGGAACGACGCCGCCTTTCAGGGAGTTTATCAGCGCCTGAGCAATTCTTTTTGGTATTTTCATGGATGAATCATCTCTTTCAAATCCGCAATATAGTCTTCGATCAGCTCCGGCGGGTCGTCGCCCAGCAGAACGGAATCGGAAAAGGTGTCGTACAGTTTGTCGTTAATGCCGTCTACGAGAACGGACAGCATCAGCCCGGAAGACCGCACCCAGCCATAATCCCCGCCATACAGCAGGCTTTGCAGCAGCCGGTACTCATCCTTGGTCAGGGGAGTGTCCTCCGGTTCCGCGGCAGGTTCCGGGGGCTGCGCCGGGGGCGCTTCTTCCTCCGCCTCCTCGTCCACCATCAGCCTGTCCCGGGTGACGGCGGCGTCATCCCGAATCCTTGCCAGCCGGGAATAGTCGATGGTGATTTTCTTTTCCTCCGCCGCCTTCTTTTCGGCGAGAAGGTTCCGGGCTTCCTCCTGAATGATCTTGAGGATCCATTTGGTCTCCAGCCTGTACTGAATGGGGCGGCCGTAGTCATAGCATTCCCGCATCACGGCGTCGATGGCTTTCAGAACATCCCCCAGCTTCCCGTTGGAATGGGGCCAGCAGTCGTACTTCTGTACGCTCCACAGGCCGTTATGGCAGCGGTAGATATATTTTTCGTCCACCGTGTACTGGCGGCTGCCCTGCTCCTGACGCCTGTGAAAAACCGCCGAGTCGAACAAAATCACCTGAGACCGGGTAAAGCTGCCAAAATACTGCTCGACCATGGTCTTTTTGCATCGGGTATCGTAATGCTCTGCCATCCTCCGCAGCACCCGGACGATCACGGTGTCGCAGTCCTCCCGGTATTCCCTGTAGAATTTGGAGCGCTCCAGCCATTTCGGCGACAGCTGCTTCACCGCGCGGATGACTTCTTCGTCGCCACGGCTCCGGATGCTGTCCAGTACGGCAATGCTCCTGTTGAACCGCACCCGGGGGTTATCCGCCAGAAGCCCGGCGTCCAGATTATAATAGACCACGTAGTCCATCAGCCACTGGTTCAGATATGGCAGAATACCGTCATTCAGCGCGCCGTACGCGTCCCGGAACTCCGTCAGCTTCCGGTAGCCGTCCATGGGGTCGGCGACGCCGATCTGATTGAGCAGCTCGTAGATATACAAAAACGCATAGCTCAGGGACGTTTCCTGCAAATTCCCCCGGCGCAGCTTCGTCCGCCATGAGAAATATCCCCGCAGCTCCGGGTCGGTCAGGGATTGGTAGGTGGGGAAATAGCGGAGCACCGGCCGGTCGTAAACATAGTCGTCCTCGTAACCTGCCAGCAGCTTTCCCTGTTTGACGAAAATGGACTCCCGGGACTGCCGGTAGGCGGGCATACCGTTTTCCAGCGAGCGGGCAGCCAAAAGGGGCGAAGGCAGCGGCTCACGGGGCATCTGGGGTCTCGGCTGAATGGCTTCGTCCCGGAAAACGTTGATGTAGAACCATTCCGCGGCCTTCTTTACACGATTCGTGTCCGTAGCGTCTCTCCCCTTTCGTCCATATGTTTGATATTATCATACAATATTTGCCGCACGCAGTCAAGCACGCAGTCAATATTTTCCCAAAAAGCAGCGGGGACAGGCCGCCTTGGCCTGTCCCACGAAAAAGCTTGTCCGCTTACACGTCCAGATATCCGCAGATCACCTTGAGTGTGTTGTACACGCCGTCGATGTGACTGCGCTCGTAGCCGTGGCTGGCGTAGACGCCCGCGCCGATCAGGCCGTGACGGATGTCGAAGCCTGCCCGCAGGGTCACGTCCACGTCTGAGCCATAGTGGGGATAGACGTCCACGGCATAGTCCGCACCCATCTTCTTGGCGGCGTCAATGAGCTTGCCCACCACCTCGTAGCTGTATGGACCTACGGAATCCTTGGCGCAGATGGAGACCTGCCGCTCGGTGCAGCTCAGGCCCTCGCCCACGCAGCCCATGTCCACGGAAATGGCCTCCGTCACCCCCGCAGGAACGGAACTTGCGCCGCCGTGGCCGACTTCCTCGTACACCGTCACATGGACGTAGGTTCTCCGGGGCAGGGTGATGTGGTTGTCGGCAAGATATTTGGCAAAGCCCAGCAGAATGCCCACGCTGAGCTTATCGTCCAGAAAGCGGCTCTTGAGATAACCGGACGCCGTGCGGCGGGTGCGGGGGTCGAAGCACACAAAGTCCCCCACCTCAATGCCCAGCTTCCGGGTGTCCTCGGCGGTAGAGACGTCCTCGTCCGGCACAACTTCCACGGTGTCATAGCTGCGCTTGGTAGAGCCGTACTCCCCGTTGACGTGGACGGAGGCATTGCACAGCTGGCAGGTGCCGTCGTAGACCTTGCCGGAACGGGTGTAGATACGGACGTTTTCCGCTTCGGCATTGTTCGGCTCCATGCCGCCCACCGCCGTCAGGCGGAGACGACCGCTGCCCTTGATCTGGGCGACCATTGCGCCCAAGGTATCACTGTGGGCTTCCAGAAACAGGCCATCGTCGGCATTTTCGCCGCCAAGATCGGCCAGAACGCCGCCCTTGGTGGTGATCTTCGCCGGAAAGCCCAACGCTTCAAAGGCCGTCTTCACCCATTCGGCCGCCCGGCGGGTAAAGCCGGAGGGAGAGTCGATGGCCAGCAGCGCGGCGGTCTGCTCCCATGCGTAGTCCGCATATTTTTCGTTAATCATAGTTTCCTCCCAGTAAAATATAGTGCCAGACACCAGCCACTTCCCGCATGAAATGGTTGATCTTCTGGGATAAACGGGATGTTTTTGCGGGAATTCCCACGAATTCCACGCCGCACGCTTTTGCAAACCGGCTGGCGCGGTACAGGTGGTACTCGCTGGACACCACCCCCAGCTTCCGGGGACGCTCACCGGTTTTTTCCTCGATGAGGTCAAGAGAAAAGTTCAGATTTTCCCAGGTAGAGGTGGCGTCCTCCTCCATCCATAAGCGCTGGGGGTCAATGCCCAGATTCACCAGCTCCCGGTACATGCACTCCGCCTCGGTGATTGGCTCGTCCGTACCCTGACCGCCGGAAAGCACGGCGGTCACATCGGGATGCTCGTCCAGATAGGTGTAGGCGGCGCAGATCCGATCCCACAACGAGACCGACGGGCCGTCCCGGTTCACCTTGGCGCCCAGAACCACCACATAATCCACCGGCTCCTCCGGGTTTCCGAAGCTGGCATGGATGATGATCCCCTCCGTAATGCCGACCACCAGCACCCCCACCGCGAGAATCACGGTGACGGCGGTCTGAACCGCTTTTGCAAAGGCGGGGAATTTCAGCCCCACAAGGGGAAACAGAGTGTAAAACAGGATAATGCCGATCAGACACAGGCACACCAGTGCGGAAAAGCTGTAGCCCGGGACGGCGAATTTGAGGAACAGAGCCGCCACTGCCAGAACGCCGCAGCAAATCAGCGCCGCAATTCGCCCCGCGCCGAGAAGATGAAAAAAGGCTTTCATTTCGGAAACTCCAAGTAAAAAAGTGTCACGGCCAATGCCGCTTTTCGCTCAGCAGCGTTGTGCCAGATTCTACCCTGCAGTTTACCACATTATCCCAAAGAAAACAAGCCGCCCCGGCGGGGGCGGCCTGCAAATTCAGGAAATCTTAATGGTGGGGCTTAAGGAAGCTCTGAACAAATCAACGAGAGCTGACAGCGAGAGATTTTTCGTCAGATGAAGGTTTCAAAAGTGGAGGAATACTTTGTGTATTCCCCACTTTTGAAACCGCACAGCTGGCGGAAAAGATCCGCTGCTCAGCCGAAGGCGACTTTGTTCAGAGTTTCCTTCACATCCCGGCTTGCCTGCACCAGCGCGGTGAAAGGGCGCTGCATCCGTTCCTCCACGGCGGCCACAGCCTCCGGGTGCCACTGCAGCCCCAGAAGGAAACGTCCGTCCTCGGCTTCAATGCCCTCCACGATTCCCGCAGGGCTGAGGGCGCAGACCCGCATCCCCGGCGCAGGGGTATCCACCGCCTGATGGTGGACGCTGTTGGTCAGCAGCTCGTCGCAGCCCATGAGACTGTGCAGAAACGTGCCGGGAAGCACCCGGGCGAGATGATCGGGGGCATAGCGGTGCTCATTGTCACGGTGGTTCTCCCCGGCGGCTTCGGGGCGCTGGCTGGGTATGTCCTGAATCAGGGTTCCGCCCAGCGCCACATTGAGTATCTGCTCCCCCCGGCAGATGCCGAGAACCGGCTTTCCCGTATCCATGACGGCTTTCAGCAGCGCCAGCTCAAATTCGTCTCTCGCCGGATTGGGCGCGCCGCATTCCGGACGCATGGACTGGCCGTAGTATCTGGGGTCAGGGTCGCCCCCACCGGTAAACAGGAAGCCGTCCAGATGCTTTGCCCAGAACGCCGCGTGCTCCGACTTCCACGGCAGGAACACCGGGACGCCGCCCCCGCGGCGCACGGCCTTGCCGTAGTTGCCCCGGAAAACCTGCTGCATCCGCGGGTCGCCCGTAAAAACCACACCGATCAGAATCATTCAGATGTCCTTGCTCTTGGAAGCGATCTCCGACAGGCACTTGGACAGGAAAGCGTCCATGGTCATGGCGCCCAGATCCTCGCCCTTGCGGGTACGGACGGAAACGGTGCCGTTCTCCATATCCCGGTCGCCCACTACCAGCATGTAGGGGATCTTCTGCATCTGGGCTTCCCGGATCTTGTAGCCCAGCTTCTCGCTGCGGCAGTCGTCCTCGGCGCGGATGCCCGCATCCACCAGCTTCTGGGTCAGGTCCTTGGCGTACTCATGCGCCCGGTCAGTAACGGGCAGCACCTTGACCTGAACAGGGGTCAGCCACAGGGGGAAGGCACCCGCAAAATGCTCGGTGATGACGCCGATGAACCGCTCGATGGAGCCGAACACCACCCGGTGGATCATCACGGGACGATGCTTCTGGCCGTCCTCGCCGGTGTACTCCAGATTGAACCGCTCGGGCAGCTGGGAATCCAGCTGGATGGTGCCGCACTGCCATGTACGGCCAAGGCAGTCCTCAATGTGGAAGTCCAGCTTCGGCCCGTAGAACGCGCCGTCGCCCTCGTTGATGACGAAGTCCTTGCCCATACCGGTGATGGCCTTCTTCAGAATCTCCTGGTTGGCCTCCCACTCCTCCACGGTGCCGATGTGGTCTTCGGGCATGGTGGACAGCTCTACGGTGTATTTCAGGCCAAACACGTTGTACACCTCGTCGAACAGGCGGACAACGTTCTGAATTTCGCTCTCCATCTGCTCCCGGGTCATGAAGATGTGGGCATCGTCCTGCGTAAAGCACCGGACGCGGAACAGGCCGTGGAGCGCGCCGGACAGCTCATGGCGATGCACCAGACCCAGTTCGCCCACCCGCAGGGGCAGGTCACGGTAGGAGTGGGGCTCGCTGGCGTAGACCAGCATACCGCCGGGGCAGTTCATGGGCTTGATGGCGTAATCCTCGCCGTCGATGACGGTGGTGTACATATTGTTCTTGTAATGATCCCAGTGGCCGGACTGCTCCCACAGCTGACGGTTCAGGATCATGGGGGTGGAGACCTCCACATAGCCGTAGCGCTTGTGGACTTCCCGCCAGTAGTCAATCAGGGTGTTGCGCAGCACCATGCCCTTGGGCAGGAAGAAGGGGAAGCCGGGGCCCTCCTCGGTGAGCATGAACAGGCCCAGCTCCTTGCCCAGCTTCCGGTGGTCCCGGCGCTTGGCCTCCTCAATCTTGGCCAGGTACTCGTCCAGCTCGTCCTTCTTGGGGAAGGCCACGCCGTAGATGCGCTGGAGGGTCTCCCGGTTGGAGTCACCCCGCCAGTAGGCGGCGTTGCAGGCGGTGAGCTTGATGGCGTTGCCCTTGATGCGGCCGGTGGAGTCCAGGTGGGGACCGGCGCAGAGGTCGGTGAACTCGCCCTGCTTGTAGAAGGAGATGTGAGCGTCGGCGGGGAGGTCGTTGATGAGCTCCACCTTGTAGGGCTCCTCCTTCTCCTCCATAAACTTGATAGCTTCCTCCCGGGGCAGCTCGAAGCGCTCCAGCTTCAGCTTCTCCTTGCAGATCTTGCGCATCTCGGCCTCGATCTCGGCCAGATGCTCCGGCGTGAAGGCGAAGGGGGCGTCCAGGTCATAGTAGAAGCCGGTGTCGATGCTGGGGCCGATGGCCAGCTTCACCTCCGGCCAGAGGCGCTTGACGGCCTGGGCCAGAACGTGGGAGCAGGTGTGCCAGTAGGTCTTGCGGTAGGTCTCGTTCTCAAAGGTGTACAGGTTTTCTTCGGACATGGTAAAATGCTCCTTTCCGTGTGTGCCTTCCATTTTTCTGGAAGGTCCGGGGCAAAACAAATGCGCTCCGCCCCCAGAGATCCCAGGGGTGAAGCGCCAAAGCGTTCCACGGTTCCACCCTGCTTGCACGGCAAAACTGCGTTTTGCCGTGCAAGCAGGAAAAGATCCGTTCCGGATCTTATGATCCTGCCCGTGCAGGAAACCCCTGATGGGTTTCCCCCACCCTTCCTTTCCGAAGTCCGGAAGGACGGTGCGCACAGCCTTCGCTCATCTTGCCGATGCCGCTTGTGACTTTCTGTAACGGGAAAGGCCCGGCCCGGTCTTCCCGGGCAGCTCAGGAGTGGTACAGCCGCCGCGTGTCGCGGGACCCTTCCACCCGATGGGTCCCTCTCTGTCCGCCGCTGCGCGGGTTCTTCTCCGTCAAAGCCGATTTGAATGGAACCATTATAACACCGAAAAATCCCTTGTCAAGCCCTGACGCGGATGTCAGGGGGCTTCCAGATACAGGTCCTCGGCGGTCTGCTGGGCCTGACGGAGGGTCTCCTGGGCGGCGGGGAGATCCCGGGCTTCCAGCTGGGCCAGGGCGTCGGTGATGGCGTTGAAGAGGGTGGTATACATCTTTTGATAGATCGGTTCGGACATGGTGTCGGCCTCCGTTCGTGCCACAAATTTACAATTTGATTATAAATGCGAATAAATCGTGTGTCAAGACGGATTCCAGTTGTTCATGCGTTTATTTTGCGCAAATTTTCCCATCATAATAAGGAAAAACGATGTGAGGTACGACATGGAGCTGGATTATCAGGAGATCGGCAGGCGCATTGCCCATCGGCGCAAGGAACTCGGCTATAAGCAGTCTCAGGTGGAGGAACTGGCTGGGATCGGCTACAAGTACCTCTCCAGCATCGAGCGCGGCATCTCCATCCCCTCCACCGAGGTCATCATGCGTCTGGCCATCGCCCTGGACACCACGCCGGACGAGTTCCTGGTAGGCACCGCCCGCCACGAGGACGCCGCCTGGCGGGACGTGGCGGAGCGTCTGCGCCCCCTGACGCCGGGCCAGCTCCATCTGGCGGAGCAGTTCCTCCAGTGGGTGGCCCAGCAGGAGCTGTGAGGGACGATCCTTCCGTTTTTTGACCCCGCCGGAGCGCCGCTCCGGCGGGGTTTGGTTTTTCCTGGGAGGACCCGCAGGGGGAGCGTTCGCGGGCGGACACATGAGTCCGCCCCTACGCAGTGGGGGGAGGCGTTCAGGAAGCACCGAGGATCGGTGTAAAACGGAGTCTTCCCCGGTGGGGCGAGGCCCGCCCCCTACAGGGTGCGGCGGGGTGTGGTCACCCCGCCCTACGGAAGATGGGAGGGCGGCACGCCGGGGTCGTCGTGCCCTACGGGGGCAATGCAGGTGGGGCGCGGCAAAGAGGCTGCGGG
>ERZ826220.3348-NODE-3348-length-12488-cov-3.283681_pt1 | contig 12488 bp, 12 predicted proteins | sample MGYA00519927_ERZ826220 | MGnify/ENA primary metagenome ERZ826220 (study PRJEB31778, sample SAMEA3449225) | human gut metagenome | biome: human gut; feature: human-associated habitat; material: faeces | place: United Kingdom | collected 2010/2012 ...
AGTCTACACTCCGGATGGAAAAGTTTATGACACATCAAAGTATGCGGGCAAATTTATGTGGCCGGTATCGACAGGTGGAGTTATAACAGATGAGTTCGGTTACAGAGATGCGCCGACAGCTGGAGCGAGTACATATCATCAGGGACTTGATATCGGATGCGATTACGGAACAGATATAGTTGCAGCTGAAGCAGGAACTGTTGTCATGGCGTGCTACAACGGTGGCGGTGGAAATATGGTCATGATAAGTCACGGTGATGGAATATGTACTGTGTATATGCACAATTCACAGTTGTGTGTTAATGTGGGAGAGAAAGTCGTTAAAGGACAGGTCATAGCAAAGGCGGGAAGCACGGGAGTTTCAACCGGTCCGCATTGCCATTTTGGTGTATCCATAGATGGCACGTATGTAAACCCACATGATTTTCTAGGCCAGTGATAATAAGACCAGATTGGAGATGTAAGCGATGAGAAAGACGATCAAAAAGGCGGTAGTGACGGTCGTACTTGCAAGTACGGTGATAGGACTTACGGGTTGCGGTTCATCCGGTGTATTCAGCAGTTCACTGAATGGTGGGAAAAGTTCCAGTAAGGTCACATATGATGGTAACCTGATAGATGCGGATGTCCTGAGTAAGACATCAAAGATCGAGACTATCATAGATAATTATTATTACAATGATGTCGACGATGATACGGTCAAGGAGGGTATATACAAGGGAATTATGGAATCTCTGGATGATCCATATGCTGAGTATTACACCAAAGAGGAGTATGCCAAACTGCAGGAGGATGACTCGGGAGAGTATGCAGGAATAGGTGTCACAGTCAGCAAGGATGAGGATACTGGATATGTGAGAGCTGTCAATATTCTGGAGGGAGCACCTGCAGAAAAAGTTGACATACAACCAAATGATGTTATCGTCAAGATCGATGATTATGATATATTGACGGATGACGATCTGGATTATCTCGTGTCACTCATAAGAGGCGAGGCCGGTACAGATGTCACACTCAAACTGTATAGAGAGAGCGACAAATCATACCATGATGTGACAATCACAAGAGAGATTGTGGAATACAGCACAGTCTCCTCATTTATGATAGATGACAAAATAGGATATGTGAGGATCACACAGTTTATAGACAACACTGATGAGCTGTTCGAGAAAGCAGTGGAGAAACTCAAAAAAGAGGGTATGCAGGCATTGATGATAGATGTCAGAAGTGATCCGGGCGGAATGCTTACATCGGTTGTCAGCATTTGTGATTACCTTCTGCCGGAGGGAACTATAGTTTCCATTAAGGATAAGAACGGCAAGGTTGAAGAGGAATACAAGTCTACAGATGAGCAGTCACTGGATATGCCTATGGTTGTCCTGACAAATGAATACAGTGCCAGTGCATCAGAGATACTGACGTCAGCACTGAAGGAATTCAAGGTGGCTACAGTTGTCGGAACAAACACCTACGGCAAGGGAATCGTTCAGAGCGTTATACCTCTTGGTGATGGTACTGCCATCAAGCTCACCACACAGAAATATTTTACCCACGATGGAAATGACATTCATAAGAAGGGCGTTGCCCCTGATATTGAGGTCGAACTGCCGGATGATTACACTTACAAGGATTTCCAGGGCAAGAATGACAGCCAGTACCAGAAGGGCATTGAAGTGCTTAAGGAAAAGCTTAGTAAGTAGAAATGGCTTGGATTACAGTTTTATGCGTGAACAATAGAATTCTATAATAACCAGTTGGATGACGTCGAATGATATAAAGATGAATACAATATATCGTGCAGAAAGAGGAAAAGGCGGATTATATATAAAGATGTATATAATATATCAGATAGAATGAGGAAATGCTGTGATATATATAGAATTTGCATAAATATTAAAAACAACATAATTTTTGGACAATATGCAGCACAAAAGTGCTGCATATTGTGTTATACTAAGAAATGTTCAGAAATCTGTTATAGGTAAATAAAAGGCAACAAAGGAGATATACATGGATAAGGAACTGATTATCGTATTGGACTTTGGCGGACAGTACAACCAGCTGATCGCCAGACGTGTAAGAGAGTGTAATGTATATGCCGAAGTACATCCGTACACATTGCCGCTGGAGAAGATCAAAGAGATGAACCCTAAGGGAATCATCTTTACTGGCGGACCAAACAGCGTATACAAGGACGATTCACCTAGCTGCAGCAAGGAGATATTTGAACTGGGTATTCCTATTCTCGGAATATGTTACGGTTCACAGCTCATGGCGCATCTGCTGGGCGGCAAGGTCAGCACGGCCCCTGTCAGCGAGTATGGAAGAACAGAGGTTGAGGTTGACAAGACATCAAAGCTGTTTGCAGATGTGAATGACAAGACCATCTGCTGGATGAGTCACACAGACTATATTGCAGAGGTACCAGAGGGCTTCAAGAAGACAGCTTACACTCCTGTATGCCCAGTGGCAGCCATGGAGAATGCTGAGAAGAAGCTATATGCGACTCAGTTCCACCCAGAGGTTATGCACACCGAGGAAGGTATGAAGATGCTTCGAGCATTTGTCATGGATGTATGCCAGTGTGCAGGCGACTGGAAGATGGATTCATTTGTAAAAGATACTATAGAGAGCCTGCGTGCCAAGATAGGCGATGGTAAGGTGCTGTGCGCCCTGTCAGGTGGTGTGGACTCATCAGTGGCTGCAGTTCTCCTGTCCAAGGCGATAGGCAAGCAGCTCACATGTGTGTTCGTAGACCACGGTCTTCTCCGTAAGAACGAGGGCGACGAAGTTGAGGCGGTATTTGGACCGGACGGTCCATACGACCTGAACTTCATTAGAGTGAATGCGCAGGACAGATTCTACAGCAAGCTTGCCGGAGTAACCGAGCCTGAGGCAAAGAGAAAGATAATAGGCGAGGAGTTCATACGTGTATTCGAGGAGGAGGCCAAGAAGATTGGTGCCGTTGACTTCCTTGTACAGGGAACCATATATCCTGACGTCATCGAGTCAGGCCTTGACAAGTCGGCAGTCATCAAGTCCCACCACAATGTAGGCGGACTTCCTGACTATGTAGATTTCAAGGAGATCGTGGAGCCACTTCGACTCCTTTTCAAGGACGAGGTCCGCAAGGCCGGCCTTGAGCTTGGAATCCCAGAGTACCTGGTATTCCGTCAGCCATTCCCAGGCCCAGGCCTTGGAATCAGAATCATCGGAGAGGTCACAGCTGAGAAGGTCAAGATCGTTCAGGATGCCGATGCCATCTACCGCGAGGAGATCGCAAAGGCAGGCCTCGACAGAAGCCTCGGTCAGTACTTCGCAGCCCTGACCAACATGCGTTCAGTTGGCTGTATGGGAGATTTCAGAACCTACGATTACGCCGTAGCACTCCGTGCTGTAAACACAACAGACTTCATGACAGCGGATTGTTCAGAGATACCATTTGAGGTTCTTCAGAAGGTTATGAATAGGATTATCAATGAGGTTAAAGGTGTTAATAGAGTAATGTATGATCTGACCAGTAAACCACCTGGAACGATTGAGTTTGAATAGTAAACAGAGAGCCGGGAACCCGCATAAATGCTGGGTTTCTCGGCTCTCTTTACGTCTTGTGATACCTGTATGATACCTGTTTGGATAATGATGGTTATTTCATAAGCCAGTTATACCGGTTATCTTTTTTATCATTTCCTTTTTCGTCTACTGTGCTGCTTGTGGCAGGCCAGTTGATTTTCCATTCAAAATATTCATCTTCTGAGATGATACCTGATCTGAGCTGCTCTTTTCTGAGACACCATTCACGCATAAAGTCATTTACAAGACCATAGTTGATCCACATACCAACTGGTGGATGTGCTGGCCAGTTATTGTTGTCATTGTAACGGACAGCAGTGTCGTCAGATGCGTTGGTCTTTCCTGGATTCCTGACAAGCTGGAAAAGGTGGAAGATATTTCGGTTATCCTCATCAAGCCAGAAGAATGTAAGCATGATCTCTTCAGCGGTTCCGGATTTTGTGCCAGTCAGGTGAATGCTATTGATATTCATGATTTCAGACATCGCAAGGAGTGTGTCTTTTTTAGGAACACGATACCCAGATTCGTATTGTGCAATTCGTACATCAGCATTTTTTTCATCGTATCCCAGTTTTAGTCCAAGATCACGCTGTGTTAAACCTCTAAAAGTACGTATTCGTTTTATCTTTTCACCTAATGTCATAAAGTATCGTTCCCCTTTCAGAATAATAAAGATATCAGAAATAAGTATATCATAATCAAAATAATCCATCAATTTGAATTTATCAAAAATGCTAAATTTAATAAAAAAGTTAAACTTAACAAAAAAGCTATTGACAGATAATGCGAATAGAGAATATAATGCAAATATAGCATTTAACAAATATGCTAAGTATAAAAGGCGGGAGGTGAGAACATGGGAAGTGCTTTATTCTTATCTGCCAGTGAGGTGGCAGAGGAGTTAGGTGTGTCAAAGCCATTTGCATATAAGCTGGTGAGACAGATGAATGATGAGCTGGAGTCAAAAGGCTTTATCACAATTGCGGGAAGAGTGAGCAGAAAATATTTTGAGGAAAAGCTGTATGGTGTAGCACAGACAGAATAGAGGAGGTTGGATGATTTGTCAGTATACAAGGACAAGGAGAGAGATTCTTGGTATGTCTCTTTTCACTATTATGATTGGACTGGTAAGAATTGCCGTAAGCTCAAAAGAGGATTTAAAACGAGACGTGAAGCTGTAGAGTGGGAGCGGCACTTTCGGATGAAAGAGGCTGCCAATCTGGATATGACGTTCAGGGATTTTGTCGAAGAGTATGAAATTGATATGAAGCCCAAGCTCAAGCTGAATACGTGGATGACGAAGGAACATATAATCAGGTCAAAACTGCTCCCATATTTCGGAGCGAAGAAGATGAGGGATATAAGTCCGAAAGATATTATCCAGTGGCAGAATGAACAGATTTCTTACCGGGATTCAAAGGGAAAACCGCATGCGCCAACATATTTGAAAACTATGCAGTCGGAATTAAGTGCACTGTTTAATCATGCGGTTAAATTTTATAATCTGAAAGATAATCCGGTCAAAAAGGCAGGCCCTCTCGGTAAAGGGAAAGCAGACGAGATGCTGTTTTGGACAAAGGAAGAATATTTAAAATTTATTGAGCAGGTAAAGGATAAGCCGTATTCATATCATGCATTTCAGATCTTGTACTGGTGTGGTTTGCGCCTTGGTGAATTGCTTGCACTTACACCAAATGATATAGACTTTGAAGCTAAGGTGATCAAGGTAAACAAATCGTATCAGAGACTTAAAGGAGAGGATGTGATAACAGATCCTAAGACGCCAAAGAGTAAGAGAGTGGTATCGATGCCAGACTTCTTGTGTCAGGAGTTGAAGGATTATTTGTCCAGAATCTACGGTCTTATGCCGGCTGATCGGATTTTTACATTCACAAAGAGCTTTCTCCACCATGAAATGTACAGAGGAGCAGAGCTCGCGGGGGTGAAGAAAATTCGCATACATGATCTTAGACACTCACATGTGTCCTTGCTTATAAGTATGGGATTTTCGGCGGTGTCGATAGGGAACAGAGTAGGACATGAAAGTGTAGATATAACATACAGATATGCGCATATGTTCCCTACAGAACAGACACAGATGGCGCAGATGTTAAATGCACAGTTTGAGGGGAGTGAGTAGAAATTGAGTGGAAAGCACAGGAATACGTCATCGAAGATCATGGACAATATCCGCGTAAAATGTGTTTCGACGTATTCGGGGCAGATAAAATAGAGCAATTCAACATCCAAATGGGTGAAGAATTGACAGTTTCTTTTGATATAGATGCACGCCAATGGCAAGACCGTTGGTTCAATAGTATTCGTGCATGGAAAGTAGAACGTGTCAGCGCCGCTGCTCCTGCAACGGGTGCACCGGTTCCACCGCCCGCACCTTCCGCAGCCCCGGAATTCCTGTCCGGAGATGCGAAAGATGACTTGCCTTTCTAAGGTGGAAGCAGGGAATTAAGAAATAAAAAAGAACCATGCATATATCTAATGGTATATGCATGGTTCTTTTTTATTAGATAAATTACTATTCTTACTGCTTAACTTTTCATTTTCAATTATCAACTTCTTCCATTTTATCCCCTTTATACAGCAAGACCAAATTCGGATATACCATTCCCTCAGCACAGGTAAACTGTATGCCGATCATAAAGTGACGGAAGAATTCGGACTGACGAAAGAAAAAGTTCGGTATCAGCCGCACATAATTTTCCGGCTGATGCATCATCTCTTCCATATCCACCATCATAGCGAAATTATAATACGGAGAAAGGCTGCCTGCACCTTCTTCATACGCCGAAGTACCATCCAGTACATCCTCATTCTCCATTGCATCTATATAAGCCGAAAGACTTTGTGCATCAGGTGCCAGCAACAATGCCCCCTTATAAAAACAGGCATACGTGTGAAGTGCAGATTCCGTAATACCGGTCAATTGCGTCAACACAGTGTTTCGCGGCAACATATATTGGCGATATTTCCGCGCACGTGGATATTGCTGATAATTAGGAGAGGTTTGCGGAACCGGCGGAGCATCCTTTTCTTTCGGAGTAGCATAGAGCATGTTTTGCAAATAACGCTCTGCCTGCACTTCATCCTTTACAGCAATGCTCATTATGGCACAAGGATGTCTGTCTGCAGAATCTTTGGACTGAAACAGACAGGATATAACATTCTCTCCCGCATATTCTTTCATAAAATCCATCCATTCTTCATCCCGCTTCTTGATATAGTCCGAATAAGTAGCTTTAGCATACTCCTGTCGAGAAGTAAAATCGAATATGGATTCCAAGTCCGAAATGGCCCACTGGTTGTAGAAGAAAGTTGAAGACGGGAGACGTTCTCCTCCAAATCCCGTTATCGGCTTTTGTTTACGCAAAGCATTGATAAAAGTCCGGGTAGTATCCACTCCATGACTGATACCGGAACAATAAATAGCCTCCTCACTGAATTTCATATCAAACTCCGCCCAGCTCCCCAAGCGCGTCTGAGAACGAATACCATCCGTATCCTTGCCCATATCCACTTCTTTCATACGTACATACACCGTTGCCGCTACATTATTACGTTTGCCGGCATACATGGTGCGGAAAGAAGGCATATCCATTAGTGATTGTTTGGAACGGCGTGCATCAATCACCTGCTCAATCAAACGCTTCTGAAAACTGACTGCCAGGAAATCCGATGTGAAATAAGCTGCAAGAAAACGTCCGTCCGTCATGGGATAGATACGTATTTCCTCACCATTATAGTCAAAATACTTGGAAGGGAAAGTACTGGAGCAGTACTTGCGCACAAAAGTTTCCACCAATTCATAATCCCCCGTTCCCAAACTACAATACAGCACTTGGTTCAGCGGAGTGTCCGGCTCGTGAAAACTAATAAGCATCTTATTCATCTGCTTGCTCAACCCATGTGGCGTATCGCCAACCAGTGCATTGAGATACTTCTTCAAATAGACAAAAAGATCCGAAACATAGAGGAAATGGTCGTCTTTGCTACAATACAGTCCGTTGATATCTTCCATCAAATCGGCCATACGATCCGTCTCAAGTATAGCGGTAGCATCCTGCGGCACTAATGTGAAAAGATTAAAGTCCTGTTGATTTTCCACTGCGTTCATACGCAGGAAAGAATATGCACCGAACCCCGTACATAGCAACACTATGGACACAATAACGGCTATTCGTATCAGAACTCGGAGCTTCATGGCATATATACATCAACTGTTGGCAAAAATAGGTATTTCTACTAATAAAACAAAACAAATGTTTCAATAAGTTTAGAAATTTATTTCCATACCGTCATAAGCAAAATGTACATGGGGCGGCAATTGGCTATTGATTTCGGCATGCAACCCAACATGATGGCTCATGTGGATGAAATAAGTTTCTTTTGCGCCAATACGCTCCGCAGCTGCCAGCGCCTCCGATATGCTTTGGTGCGTTGAATGCGGTTGCGGCCGCAAAGCGTTCATTACCAAAACGTCCAACCCTTGTAATTGTTCATACGAAGCGTCCGGCATCGTAAGCATATCCGTTACATATCCCAAGCGCCCACCGATACGATAACCAAGAATAGGCAAACGTCCATGCATCACAGCAACAGGCAATACTTCCGTTTGCCGGATAAAGAATGGCTTGCCGGCCTCCACTTCCTGCAAATAAATGCGCGGTACTCCCGGATACTTCTTATCCACAAAGCAATAAGGCATCCGTACCCGCAGATGAGCAGCAGTATAAGCATCCGAATAGATAGGTATCTCAGAAAAACGGCAAAACGGACGCAAATCATCCAGCCCGCCCGTATGGTCATAATGTTCGTGAGTGATCAACACACCATCTATCTGTTCATAAATAGACGTACGCAATATTTGTGCTCTGAAATCGGGGCTGCAATCTATCAGTATCGTCGCATCATCCGCATGCAGCAGAGACGATGCCCGCAAGCGATTGTCCCGCGGATCGGCAGACGTGCAAACAGGGCACGTACAACCAATCTCCGGTACCCCGGTAGATGTTCCACTTCCTAATATAGTCAATTTCATAATAACAACGATTGGTTAGCGATTAATCACTAAATCACTATATAAAGTTCACTTCCGGCCTTATTTCCACTCCAAACTTCTCCTGAACCGAAGCCCTGACGGCGTCCGACAATGCAATCACGTCTCTTCCGGTTGCACCACCCAGATTCACAAGCACCAAAGCCTGCTTGTCGTGTACAGCGGCAGGCCCTAAAGCTTTCCCTTTCCAGCCGCATTGATCTATCATCCATCCGGCAGGAATCTTAACCCGATCGGCATCCACCTCATAGTGAGGCATAGAGGGATAGCGACGTAACAATAATTCAAACTGCGCACGCGGCACAATAGGATTCATGAAAAAACTTCCGGCATTGCCCAGCATCTTTGGGTCGGGCAACTTACTTTCGCGGATATTTATAATCACATGCCGCAACGTAATCAAGTCTACCGCCGGATAGTTGGCGAGTTCCTGGCGGATCGTACCGTAATCCAGTGTATATCGCTCTTTCTTACTTAATGCAAAATTCACATAAGTTACAAAAACAGACTTCATTTCGGGCTTTTTGAAAAGGCTTTTCCGATAGGCGTATTCACATTCATTATTCTGATAGACACGCTTCTCACCACGAATATTTATTGTTTCCACAGATGAAATGAGATCCTTCACTTCCACTCCGTAAGCACCGATATTCTGTACGGCACTTGCCCCCACTTCACCGGGTATCAGAGACAGATTCTCTGCTCCGTACCATCCCCGCTCTACACAGCAAGCCACAAAGTCGTCCCATATCACACCCGCACCCACGCGCACAGACACCCGTTCATCATCTTCTGCCGTCACTTCCACTCCTCCAATACGTGAATGCAGTACAGTGCCCTCATAATCTTTCTCAAATAGCAAGTTACTGCCACATCCTATATGCAAAAAAGGAGAAACGATGCACCCGCAGGCGATCAAGTTCTCCAATTCCTCTACAGAGTCATAGTCTGCATATGAAGCAGCTTTCACATCAAATCCAAACGTATTGGGTATTTTCTTATTTTTATAAATCATATTTCTTCATCACAGATTACACCAATTTACCCTGAATCCTACCCACACTCTATTTTCCTGCCGTTCCAGCACTTTTTCAAATACTCGTATCCTCGTATTTATACATTTCCCACTCCCCTCCACGTCTCCGGAAATAGAAAACATTGGAATACCCGTTGCCAATGCCGTTCACTTTAAGGATCTTCGTCCTCGAAGTATCCTCATTCTTCTGCCCATAATTAATATTGGACAACCTGTCTGTTGGCAATGAAGGGCGAAAAGCGTACCACTGATTTACATCAAGGGTCGTTTCCAATATTGAAAATTCATCGTCAGGATCAATGGTGACAAACTGCAGCGGAGTGGTGATATGTTTGCTCTGATATACGCTGTCCGTCACGAAACGGGTATAGAAATCCACAAAGTTCTCACCTTCTCCTTCCTCTATATGGCGCAGATTAATGGCTTCAAGCATCCACATGCCTTCCTTACGTTCAAAGTAGTACTTCTTCACCATACGCGTTTTCAGATAAATCCACTCCACTTGTACGGATTTCAGTGTTGTGTCTCCCACCATATCCATGTCGTTCTCATTATCAAAAAGCAGCGTATAGTAATTTTGTTTGGTGAACAGGTAGTCATGTTTCCAGAAACGCTCTTCTATTTTTATAGGAGTATCCCTATTGTAATAAGGCAAAGGAAATACCGTCCTCTTCCGTTGCAAAGCATCGTCCGAAGCATAGTTGAAGATAAAATCATCAAACAGTTCGTCCGCTTCCAACGGTTGGGGCTCTTCCTGCACTTCCACCTGTTGCAGCGTATCGGCCTTATGGCTTGCCGAATCCACCATTTCGGTAATGGTAGTAAAGGGATCCATTTTCGGCTTCTTGTTTCCACATGAAACCAAAAAGACCAGTACAATAAATCCCGCTAATAAATGTTTCATTCCTTACCGACCCTCTACGGTCACTTATTTAATTTTGCTCTTAATTTTTCAAGCATATCTACTGTCATGGAGTCCAGATCGAACTGTGGCATCCAATCCCACTCCTCGCGGGCACAGGAGTCATCCAGCGAATCGGGCCAACTATCTGCAATAGCCTGCTTTAAAGGATCTATCTGATAGGTCATTTCAAAGTCGGGCACATGCTTCTTGATAGCAGCATAGATCATTTCCGGATCAAAGCTCATCGAAGCAATATTGAAAGCATTCCGGTGTTTCAGACGTGCCGGAGCAGCCTCCATTAGCGAAATAGCAGCATTAATGGCATCGGGCATGTACATCATATCCATAAATGTACCGGCTTTTACAGGGCAAACGAATTTCTCGCCTTTCACCGCTGAATAAAAAATATCTACTGCATAGTCTGTTGTACCACCCCCCGGAGGTGTCACATTGGAAATAATTCCGGGGAAACGTACTGCGCGGGTATCCACTCCATATTTCGTATAATAATAATCACTCAGCAGTTCTGTCGTCACCTTAGTTACGCCATACATGGTACGCGGACGCTGAATGGTGTCTTGCGGCGTCTTCACATGAGGAGTATTTTCTCCGAAAGAACCGATAGAACTAGGTGTAAAAACGGCACAACCATACTCACGCGCAACTTCCAGCACGTTCCACAATCCGTCTATACCTATCTTCCATGCCATAGCCGGACGGCTTTCGGCAACTACCGACAGCAAGGCTGCCAAATTATAAATTGTATCAATCTTGAATTGTCGAGCCACCACTTCGATAGATTGACGATCCGTCACATCGGCGATAGCCGAGGGCCCTGAAGCTTTTAATTCACCCTGCGGCATAGCACTCGGAATGTATCCGGCTACAACATGATCATCACCATAGCGCTTGCGCAACTCCAATGTTAACTCTGAGCCAATCTGTCCTGTGGCTCCAATTACCAAAATATTTTTCATACAACTTATTTATAAGGTATTCTTTCGTTACCGAAGTGCAAATATACACACTTTTTTTTCATTTTTCTATCAAAAAGATATTGTTTATTCCAAGAAAAATGATGTCCTTTGTAGAGCTTCAGCCAGCAATGTATCACCTAATTAAAATAAAAAGTTATGTATGGTAAAATGAAAGAGCATCTCAGCAAAACTCTCGCTGAAATAAAAGAAGCAGGACTCTACAAAGAGGAACGCCTGATTGAAAGTGCACAACAAGCAGCCATCACTGTAAAAGGAAAAGAAGTGTTGAACTTCTGTGCCAACAACTATTTGGGACTCTCGAATCACCCCCGCCTGATAGAAGGGGCAAAGAAGATGATGGACCGTCGCGGGTACGGCATGTCTTCCGTCCGGTTCATCTGCGGAACGCAAGATATCCACAAAGAACTGGAAGCAGCTATTTCCGATTATTTTCAGACAGAAGACACTATTTTATATGCAGCCTGTTTCGATGCCAACGGTGGTGTGTTCGAACCGCTCTTTACCGAGGAAGATGCCATCATCTCCGATTCATTGAACCATGCTTCCATCATCGACGGTGTGCGTCTTTGCAAAGCAAAACGCTACCGCTACGCCAATGCCGATATGGCTGAATTGGAAAAATGCCTGCAAGAAGCTCAGGCACAACGTTTCCGTATCGTTGTTACCGACGGCGTATTCTCTATGGACGGAAATGTAGCACCTATGGATCAAATCTGTGACCTGGCCGAGAAATATGATGCACTCGTAATGGTGGATGAATCGCACTCTGCAGGTGTGGTTGGCGCTACGGGCCACGGCGTCAGCGAACTGTACAAGACTTACGGACGCGTAGACATCTATACGGGAACACTGGGCAAGGCTTTCGGAGGCGCATTGGGAGGATTTACCACCGGCCGCAAGGAGATC
>ERZ826220.3353-NODE-3353-length-12466-cov-2.722504_pt1 | contig 12466 bp, 12 predicted proteins | sample MGYA00519927_ERZ826220 | MGnify/ENA primary metagenome ERZ826220 (study PRJEB31778, sample SAMEA3449225) | human gut metagenome | biome: human gut; feature: human-associated habitat; material: faeces | place: United Kingdom | collected 2010/2012 ...
CCGTTACATCGTTCCAGAAACGTGCCTTTCAACACGACAAAAAATTCATAATAATCATGACAGTGCGCCTCGATCTGCTCTCCCGGTTTCAAAATCAGATCAGCGATATAGAAAGTAACCTGTTTATCCGTCACATACTGCTTCCAGTAAAACCGCTGTGCCATAAATGCTCCATTCTACCGCGACACGATGTTTTGTTTTTTCTTTTACACCGCCGATTCTTCCCGGCTGCGGCACTGTTTCGCCAGATAATGAATCACGTCCCGTCTCGTAATGATCCCAATAAAGATCTTTTCATCATCAATAACCGGCACGAAGTTCTGAGCGCTGACCTTTTCCAGCAGTCCTTCCATATCCACATCCACATGAACCGGCACATTAACACCGTCCGGATTGATGGCAACAGAATTGAATGCGGAGATCCATGTATCCTTCTGCATATCTGTTCCGCAGAACATATCCATGCTGCATTCGAAGAATTCCCACAGCACGCCTATCGTCATGGAAAAGCAGAACGAAACTACCGCCACAAAAGCCGGCGACAGGTTCAGCTTGACGTTTTCATGCTGATTGAGCACATCCACCAGTGCGATCCCGATGGCTGCTGCCAGAAATCCGTTCGTCGTATGCAGGATATCATCCCAGTTGGGGAATATCACATAGAATCCATGGACTTCCCCCAAGATCTCTGCTGCAAAGATAAAGACCACGATGATTATCTCCAGCACATTAGGCAGCCGCAGAGCCAGCTGTTTTGACAAGAGCGTCGGCAGAAACAGCAGGATCAGCGTCATGCCGCACAGCATCACATCGTGCCAGTCGTGCTCCCAGATCTGCCTGATCAGCGCCAGAACGACTAAAACCCTTACCACAACGTAGACGATAAACTTTACCTTTTGTCCTTTTTCTTTTTTCATAAATTCTTTCTTATTTCAGGTGAGTCCCCAGTGCAGCCATCACATAGCTTAAAGCCTTGTCTGCATACGCCTGAAATTCTTTATCTCCTTCTTCAACTTCTCCTGCATTTTTATTGTCGGCAGCCAGTGCTTCCAGAAGGATCATGCTGCTGTCTGCCAGAAGCTTTGCATCCTCTTTGCTGAAATCAGCTTTGCCTTCGCCTGCCCACCGGTTAAATACAGCTTCCAGAGTTTCCTTTTCCTGCGCAGCTGTTTCGACATACAGATCTTCCATCTCATCGTCATTATAAAACATCGTCGTTCTCTCTGTATAAAAGAAACGGAACTTGGCATAGTGCGCCAGGAACTTCTTCAGATACTGTTCCAGATCTTTTTTATCGTTGATTTCCTCTGCCGTTTCCAGGATCTCTGTGATCTCCGGCACCATCCGTTCTTTCCAGGTGCAGCGGATCACTTCTTCCTTGTTGGTGTAGTAGTAATACAGATTTCCCGGGCTGATTTCCAGTGCGGTCGAGATCTGTACCGTACTTACGTTTGACGCCTGCTTCCGATTGAATAACTCAATGGATTTGTCTAAGATTCTTTCTCTGGTTCTGTTGATTTTCATTTTCTTTCTCCTCCCATTATCCTTGCTTCCATCCATACTTTTCTCATCACTTTCCTTTTATTTACAAAAACATGTGTTTCTGTTTTCTATTGCACTATAGTGACCCAGTCACCTGCAAGTTCTGCTGCAGAACCTGCTCCGGTATCCTTCTTCAGTTCGATTTCACCGGATTTCAATTTCGCGAAAACGGCATCGTAGTCCTCCTGCGTGAACTTGTCGAATCTTCCGTTATCGATTTCCAGAGCAACGCCGTTATTTTTCGCCGCATAGTTGAACGCCATACCGCCTACAAACTTATCCGACGCATAGTCCTTCATAAGATCACCGACCGCCTTGTCCAGATTTTTTTCTGCGGAAGTCAGCACCGTATCCGACAGCTCGCTCTGATCCACATCGGATCCGATCACCTTCTTCTTTTTATCCACCTTTTCAGCTGCCTTGATCACAGAACTGTTTATGGAGCCTCCGCTTGCAAAGATCACCTGCGTGCCGTCCTTATACCAGGCTACCGCCGTATCCTTTGCCGCATCGGACGCATCGTTGGATCCGGTGTACTGATACCTTATCTCCACCTTCTTTTCCTTTTCAGCCGCAGCTGCCGCAGCTCCCTGCACGAATCCATAGCCATAGCGCTTGACAGAAGGGATCTCCTGTCCGCCTAAAAATCCCAGCTTCGTATATCCTTCCCTTACCACCGCATAGCCTGCCAGATACCCGGCCTCTTCTTCTGCAAAGACCATGCTGACCATATTGGATGCTGTGGCATATGCACCGTTTTCATCATGAGGCACCCCGTCGATCAGCAGAAAATCCACGTCCGGATACGCCGACTGTGCCGCATACGCCGCCGTTTCAAAATTGCTGCCCGGAAGCACAATGAATTTTGCTCCCTTGTCTACAGCCTTCTGGATCGATGCCAGATACGTATCTTTCGACGGATCCTTCGTAGTATAATACTGACTGCTCAGACCATTTTCATCAGCAAGCGTTTTTACACTCAGCCATGTGCTCTGATCCACAGAGCCTTCTGCCAGCTGCTCGCCATCTACGATCATGACCACCTCACTGGTCCCTTCGTCAGATTTCTTTTTCTCGCTGCTGCCTCCGCATGCCGTCAGGGAAAAGATCAGAATCACCGCTGTCACAAACATAAAAAATCGCTTCATCGCCAATCCTCCCTTATTGAATTACTTCGTGTATCAAACTGTTACAATTAACAGGATTCTCGCTTATTTTAACAGCATTTTTTATTTCTTCCAATGCTTTTTCTAATTTTTTTATATTTTTTCCATAAATCTTGCAAATCACATCACCTTTTTGTACAAAATCGCCTACTTTTTTATACAAAAGGATGCCGGCAGCCAGGTCGATCTCATCTTCCTTGCGTTCTCGCCCCGCTCCTGTATGCTGAGATGCCAGTCCCATTTTTCTGGCATGGATCTCTTCGATACAGCCGTCACGGTCTGCTAAAAATGCAAGCTCTGCTTCTGCCTGAGGCAAAAGCGCTGTATCTTCTATGATCCGCGGATCTCCGCCCTGGCTTTCTACCATGTCACGGAACTTCTGCAAAGCACCTCCGTCTGCTATTTTTTCCTTTGCCATGGCGATCCCCTCTTCCGGTGTTGCCGCTTTCTCTCCAAGATAGGCCATCATGCCCGCCAGTGCTGCAGAAAGCTCTGAGATGTCTTCGGGACCGTTTCCCCGAAGGACTTCGATCGCTTCCTTTACCTCAAGGGCGTTGCCGATGGCGCAGCCAAGAGGCTGATTCATATCGGAGATCACCGCCATCGTCTTCTTACCGTGCGCTCTGCCGATCTTGACCATGAGCCTTGCCAGCTTCTCTGCCTCTTCCTTCGTCTGCATAAAGGCTCCATTCCCGCATTTGACATCCAGCAGGATCGCATCGGATCCGGATGCCAGCTTCTTGCTCATGACACTGGACGTGATCAGACTCAGATTATCCACCGTTGCTGTAACGTCACGCAGCGCGTAGATCTTTTTGTCTGCCGGTGCGATATGTCCCGTCTGACCGATGACTGCAATGCCTTTCTCATTGACCTGATCGATAAAATCCTGTTCCTCGACCGCCGTCTGAAATCCCGGGATCGCTCCCAGTTTATCGATAGTCCCGCCGGTAAAGCCCAGGCCTCGTCCACTCATCTTGGCCACCGGTACACCGCAGGCTGCTGCTGCAGGACCTGCGATCAGCGTCGTCTTGTCTCCGACGCCACCGGTGCTGTGTTTATCCACCTTGATGCCTCGGATCCCCGAAAGATCCACCGTATCTCCCGACTCTTTCATGTATTTCGTCAGCAGGATCGTTTCCTCTTCATTCATTCCCTGAAAATAAACAGCCATAAGGAACGCAGACATTTGATAGTCAGGGATATCTCCCGCGGTATAGCCGTCTACCATGTAGCGGATCTCTTCGGCGTTCAGTGCGGATCCATCCCGCTTTCTAGTGATCACATCAACTGTATTCATCCTTCATCCTCCTGCAGGATCAGTTCCCGCATGCTCTCTCCGATAGGAGTCTTTTTTCTTCCCTCCGTGATGATGTCTGTTACGGTTTCTCCGATATCTGCAAAGGTGCTCCGGGTTCCCAGGTCAACTCCTTTTTTCAGTTGATCTCCCGTCATGAGTCCGAAGATGTGCTCCCTGGTGTGATCCCATCCGCTGTGTATCGGGTCATTGCCGTGGTCGGAGCACAGGATCAGCATATCATCCGGTTTCATAGCCTTGCGGATCTCCGGCAGCCGCATATCGAATTCTTCGATGGCCTTCCCGTATCCTTCCGGATTTCTTCGATGGCCGTATTTAGAATCAAAATCCACCAGATTTGTGAATATCAGCCCCCGAAAATCCTGCTTTATCGCTTCTATTGTCTTTGTAACACCATCATCATTGCTGACGGTGTGTACGGATTTCGTGATTCCTTTCCCATTGAAAATATCATGGATCTTGCCTACTGCATAAACCGTCCCGCCGTCTGCCCGGATCAGATCCAGCATGGTATCCTCCGGCGGTGTCACAGAGTAGTCGCGACGATCAGAAGTCCGTACTCTCTGTCCGTCCGGCTGCAGCACATAAGGCCTTGCGATGACTCTGCCGCAGGCATATTTACCGTGAAGCAGCCCACGCGCTTTCTCACATATGCTGTAAAGCTCCTCCAGCGGAACGACATCCACGTTGGCCGCCACCTGGAACACGCTGTCCGCCGAAGTATATACGATCACCTTACCGGTCTTTTCATGTTCCTGTCCCAGCTCCTTGATGATCTCCGTTCCCGATGCAGTACAGTTGCCCAGCCAGCCTCTGCCTGTCTGTCGTGAAAACTCTTCCATCAATTCCTGCGGAAAACCATCAGGATACGTTTTGAACGGTTTCGGCGTATAGAGACCTGCGATCTCCCAGTGTCCGGTAGTCGTGTCCTTTCCGGTGGAATGTTCCATAAAGCGCCCGTAAACGCCTTCCGGATGTGCCACTTTCAAACGTCCTCCTGCTGCGTCTTTGATGTTTCCCATACCCATCTTCTGCAGATTCGGGATCTGAAGCTGCGGACAGTGATCCAGAATATGTCCCAGCGTATCCGCACCCTGGTCCCCATACTTTGCAGCATCCGGCATTTCGCCGACGCCCAGGCTGTCAAGTACGATAATAATGGCTCTTCGAATCATAAATACCACCCCTGCTTTCTGATCTGCAGCGGAATGCACTGCCGAAAGTCCAGCGAGATCAGCTGATACTCCACGCCGTGATGCACTCCCTGTATCGTGTTGCGAAATCCGTCTTCTCCATGTACATGTCCGTACAGCACCCGCTTCACCCCGTAATCTTCAAACAGCTGCTGAAATCCCGAAAAGGAAGCAGCCTTTGATACAGGTGGATAATGGAGGACTCCTAACAGTTCCGCATCGTCTTCTTTTTCATAACGTTTCTGCCGATCCTTTGCAGCTTTCTGCAAAGAAGCCTCAAGCCGCATCAGTTCCCGACGATAAATCTTCTCATCCTCTTCTCCGAACTCGTCGTTATCCGGCGTCAGCCAGCCGCGGCTCCCGCAGATGTAGATGTCTTCTGCCAGGTAAAAATCGTTTTGCAGAAACGTGATATTCTCATACATATTATTGAGTTTCGTGATCCCGTTCCACCAGAGGTCGTGATTTCCCTTGAGGATCACCTTCTGTCCGGGAAGAGCCGCCACCCAGTCCAGATCCGGTTTTGCCTCTTCCAGTTTCAGTCCCCAGGAAATGTCTCCGGCGATGATCACCGTGTCATCGTCTGTTATCCTGCTGCACCAGTTGTCGTGCAGTCTCTGTGCATGATCATGCCATCTGGGCCCGTAAATATCCATCGGTTTTTCTACGGAAGAAGCAAAGGAAAGATGCAGATCAGCGATCGCATAAATGCTCATATTCATCCTCCGTTTCCTCACCCAGTACCGAAACGTTTTTTAATGCCCTCTGGATCCCGCGCGTTCGAACTCCCACCAGGGTTTCCAGATCTTTTTGTGCCTGCTCCATCTTCGTCTGTGTCTTCACCAGCACATTGCCAAACTTCTCAAATTCTGTCCGCACCTTTGCAAGCGTATCCCAGACCTCGCCTGACCTGCGCTGCAAAGCGATAGATTTAAAGCCCATCTGAAAGCTGTTCAGCATAGCCGCCATGGTAGTCGGTCCGGCGATATTGATCCGGTAATCCCGCTGCAGGCTCTCTACGATGCCCAGCCGCAGCACTTCCGCATAAAGGCCTTCAAACGGCAGGAACAGGATCGCGAATTCCGTCGTCTGCGGCGGCTGGATATACTTGCTTCGGATATCCTTCGCTGCCTTGATCACAGCGTTTCTCAGGTTGTCTGTCGCTATTTTGATCAGCTGCCGGTCGCCTGTATCATAAGCGTCCTGCAGGTTGAGATATGCATCCCCCGGAAACTTGGAATCGATGGGAAGATACACTGGTCTGTCTCCTTCTCCCGGGAACTTCACAGCGTATTCCACACGCTCGCTTCCGCCCTTTACCGCGATGTTTTCTTCATATTGTTCCGGCGAGAGGATCTGCTGCAAAATAGCCCCCAGCTGGATCTCTCCCACGATCCCGCGGGTCTTCACGTTTGAGAGGACTTTTTTCAGATCCCCGACACCTGCCGCCAGGTTCTGCATCTCTCCCAGACCACGTGTGACCTGCTGCAGGCTCTCACTGACCTGGCGAAAAGATCTTCCGATCCGGTCTTCCAGCGTTTTCTGCAGTTTTTCGTCCACCGTGTTTCGCATTTCTGCAAGCTGCCGGTTATTTTCTTCCGTCATGTTCGATACTTTTTTCTCCATGGATATTCTGATATTTTCCAGCCGCTGTTCAATATCCATGGAGGTACGGGCAAACTGCTTGTTCAGTTCCGACAGCCGGCGGCTTTGCAGTTCCATACTCTCCCGCTGCGCCTGCGACAGCATATCGCCCATGTTCTTCACACTGCTCTGCACCATGCCGATGGTTTCCTGCCGGGAACGGTACATTTCTTCCCGCAGCTCCCTCGGCAGACTGCCGCCTCCATACCCTGCCGAACCGGACAGGCGCTCGGATCTGGTACGGATCAGCAGGATGATCACCAGCACGACCAGTATCAGCAGTGTGCTCCATACTCCAATCAGTAATATGTTCATATGTCTTTACCCTGTAGTCTTTATCGTCTTCCGCCGAGCCTTCCTAGTTCAGGAACGTGTACGGATCCTCGTTTTCATCGTAGGAATAATCGGTGTAGATGATATCCAGTTCATGAAGCTCTTCGTTGAGAGCTTCTCTCTTTTCCTTCACCGTCCTGAAGATCTCATTGTATTCGGAATACTTCAAAGGCTGTTTCTGAGCCTTTTTCTTTAAAGCATCCTGCAGACTGATATAGGCGTCGCACAACGCATTGAACTTGCGTATGCTTGCCTCAAAAGTACGAACCACTTCCGCTGCCGTCTTATCCTTCTTCGGGATCTGCAGGTCGGTGGTACGGATCTTCTGCGCGCCTTTTTTGCAGCTTCTCAGCTTGGCGATATTACCATCATAATCTTTTTTCTTGAAGATACTGCGAAATTTTGAATCTGCCATGATCTGAAGTTCTGCTTCCTTAAATTCTTCTACAACATCTACATAAAACGATTCGATTCTTCCTATCAGCTGCTTCTTGTATTCCATTCTTGACTCCTTTGATTCTTATTTTACACTAACTGATTTATTTTAACATGAAAATTCCCTTTAATACAATATCCTGCTTACCACTTTATGGATAGTATCCATGGAAAATCCTCTTCCTGCCAGTCTCCTGCCGATCTTCCCCTCCAGCTTCCGCTTCTCCGCAAACTCCAGCTCTTTTGGATCGATCCCTCTGACGATGCTCTCCGCAATGGAATATGCCGTCTCGAATTCGTCCGGGATCTCTTCCAGTTCTTCGAATGCGATCTCGATCATATCTGCAGCCACGCCTTTTTCTGCCAGCTCCCGCCGGATCCGCATCCTGCCTCTGCCTTTCTGAAAGCCATACTCAAAATACATCCGGCTGTACGCAAGATCATCGATATAATGATACTGCTCCAGTTCATCGACAGTTTCCAGTATTTCGTTTTCGTCAAATCCCTTGTCCTTAAGATGACGTATCACCTCCTGCCGCGTCCTCGGCCGGCTGTTTAGATACGATACTGCCTTTTCTCTCACATCCAATTCCTTACTCCTTTTTCACGCAGCAGGAGCAGTAAATATCCTTTTCCCACTGAAAATCCAGGAACTCCACATCGTTTCGATCCAGTACGGATATCCCACTCATCACATCCGCAAGTCCGTTTCCTGTGTATTTGGAATACGCCTCCTTGCGGGTCCACAGGCGAAAGAATGCCGCTGCGCCCAGCTTTCGCACCAGTTCGGCCTCTTCTTCTGCAAAGTACCTTGCTGAGATCTTTGCAGGATCCATTTTTCTCCCATGCTGCAGATCGATCCCAAGCGGTCTGTCTCCGATGAGACAGGCAAACAGGTTTTTACTGTGGCTTGCGGATATATAAATATTTGGTCTTTCAGGTCGGCCTGCTTGATCCTGCTCTGCTGCACTCTGCACATACGGCTTGCCTTTTTCCGTTCGCATGATTTTAAGATCCGGCATCCCGGCCTCGGCAAGTGCATGATAAAGCAGTCTCTCCGTCAGTTCCCGCCCTTTTGATTCCGGGTACATATCCCGGTAGTCTTCGTATATTCTGATCTCCATTTTTATTTAAAAAGGGCGGAACAATATGTTCCGCCGCTCCTCTTCACATATTAATCTTTATCTTCATTCGCCAGTCTCTGCAGGATACGCTTGTAACCGTCCGCACCGTACACCAGACACTTGTTGATCCTGCTGATGGTAGCCGTCGATGCCTTGGTGACAGCTTCTATCTCGCTGTAAGTCTTGTCTTCCGACAGCAGCTTCGCCACCTGCAGACGCTGTGCGATCGCATGGATCTCATTGACCGTGCATACATCCTCAAAAAACCGGTAACAGTCCTCTTCATCCTCAAGGAGCAGGATCGCCCGGAACAATTCGTCGATATCATCTCGTTTGAACTTGGATTCGTAAGCCATGATACGTTCCTTTCCTAATCAGTTACTCTAACAAGATTTTACCATGGACCATAACCGACCGTCAACTATTACTTTAACGTTATAAAGCATTCCCTTAGAACAGACTTTCTGCTTTCTGAAGCTGCTTGTCGGTCTCAGTTCCCTCCGGATTCTTCACCTCATAATCAGGTGTGATGCCTTTCTCCTGAATGGCATTGCCCTTCGGCGAAAAATACTGCATTATGGTAAGTTTCAATGCCGATCCGTCCTTTAGCTCTGCCGTGGACTGGATAACACCTTTTCCGAAAGTCGTCTCGCCTACCAGCTTACATCCGTTATCCTTCAGTGCTCCCGCAAGGATTTCCGAGCAGCTGGCACTGTTGCCGTTGACCAGCACTACCGTCTTGAGATCCGTTTTGCCGTCCTTGGCCTTGTACTCCTGCTTCTTGCCGTTTTTGTCCTCCACGTAGGTCACAATGCCCTCATCCAGGAATTCGTCCGCGATTTCGATGCACTGATCCACCAGACCGCCTCCGTTGTCTCTCAGATCCAGAATAAGGCCTTTCGCGCCCTTTCCTTCCAGATCCTTTAAGGCTGCCGAAAAATCATCTGCAGACGAGCTGATAAAACTGCTCAGCTTGATGTATCCGATCTGTCCATCCAGCATCTTGTATTCCACGCTCTTCTCCACGATCTTTTCTCTGGTGATATCGGCCTCGTTCTTCTTATTATCCCGCACATAGGCGATCTTCACCTTAGTCCCGGCGTTACCGCGGATCGCCTTTGCCATCACGTCCATATCGTCATAGGTCTTACCGTCCACCTCAACGATATAGTCTCCGGATTTGAGTCCGGCTTTCTCGGCCGGGGAATCTTTCGCCACGCCTACGATGATATAGTTGCCATTTTTATCCTGCGAAAAAGTCACGCCTATACCGGAATACTCTCCCGTTGCAGAGGATTTCCAGTTTTCATATTCCTCATTGGTCATATAGGAAGAATACGGATCGCCCAGCCCGGCCACCAGTCCTTTGCAGGCGCCATCTATCAGATCCTGTTTATCAACATCCTTGTAATAGCTATCGTTTATCGTCTCATACAGCTGCTCCGCCTTGCCGAAGTGCTCGTATGTACTCTTCATGCTGTTGTACTCGTCCTTCGGCATGCTGACATACCCCAGCGCACCTTTGCATACTGCAAAACCGACCCCGGCCGTGAGCACACCTCCTGCCAGGAAAGCCGCCACCAGGATGGCGATCAGTTTTTTCTTCGTCAATTCCATTCTTTCTTTAAGGGTACGTTTACGATAGTTATCGAATTCAGCCGACAAACGCAGGTATTTATCATTTATTTCAGACAATTTTTGTCCCAGTTCTTCTATTTTCTGGTCTTTATCTTCTTTTTTCGCTTTGGCGTGTTTTTCTTTGGTTTCTTTCTCTTTTCGAAAAAGTACGCAGTCCGCTCGCGTGCCGGCCCGGGATACTGCAGTAAAGCGTGCATGCGTCTCGTCTGCGCCCATAAATCGAACACCTTGCAGGCTCACCTCCCGCAGCATGAATTTCGGTCGCTCATTGTCCTTGCCAAAAGGCTCCAGCTTCTCAAGAGTCTCCGCCAGTTCCACCGTGATCTCCGCCGGATCCAGTTCCAGATCCCATGGGATACCGTTATCAAATATATGCGGATCCGCTTCTTTTAAGAAGTCCATCTCTTCCTGGACTGCCTGCCGCAACAGCGGCAGTTTATCTTCTGCCATCAGAAATCCGCAAGCGCTTTTATGTCCTCCGAATCGTTCAAACAGCCCGTACTTATCATCACATTTTTTCAGGACTCCATAGATATCCACCGCATCGATGCTTCTTCCGGTTCCTTTCAGGAAGCCTTCTCCCGACGGTGATACGATCACGATAGGACGGTTCATTTCTTCCTTGATCTTTCCCGCAACGATGCCGCCCACACCCTCATGGATATCCGTCATGGGGAGAACAATAAAGTCGTACTCTTTATCTTCCTGTTTGAGGATATCAAGCCCTTTCTGATACGCCTCGTCCTGTTTCTGTTTCCGGTCTGCATTGAAATGGATCAGCTTCTCTACCTGCCGATGGATCGTCTGCGGATCCCGGCTCATAAAAAGCTGCACCGCTTCTTCCGCCTCTGCCATACGTCCCGCGGCATTGATGTGTGGTCCGATGCCGAAGGCAATGTTTTCAGAAGCGACATTCTTTAAGGAAATACCTTCTTTCAAGCTCTTCATGGCAGGTCTCGTGCCGGCATTGATCCGTGCCAGTCCGTATTTCACAAACGTCCGGTTTTCATCCAGCAGCGGTACTACGTCCGCTACCGTTCCCACTGCCAGCAGATCCAGCACTTCATTCAAAACGCTCTTAGGGAGTCCTGTCCGCTTCTGCAGCGCCTGACACAGCTTGAATGCCACGCCGCATCCTGCGATTCCGTCAAAAGGATAATGATCCTCTTTCTGTTTTGGATTGATTACTATACAGTCGGCTTTTCTTCCGTCGATACTATGATGGTCTGTTACGATCATCTTTATTCCCAGTTCCCGCGCCAGATCCGCCTCCTCGCATGAAACGCTGCCGCAGTCCACGGTAACGATCAGACCAACACCTTGTTCTGCCAGCTTTTGCACGGCTCCCTTGTTGAGTCCGTACCCTTCTTCTATACGAGAGGGGATATAGTGGATGAAGTTGTTTGTCAGGTGAGACAGCACCGAAGAGAGGATGCACACGGAGGTGACCCCGTCAGCATCATAATCTCCGTAGATGCAGACTTTCGTATCTTTCTTTATCTCAGATAAAAGCAAATCCACTCCTGCTTCCATATTATAAAGCAGGAATGGATCATAAGTCTTCTGTGGTCTGTCTGACAAAAACTCCGAAATATCTTCCTGCGAATCCATTCCTTTCTGATGGAGCAGCGACCGCAGTATTTCTTCCGTTTTTCTCATAAGTAGTCCTCTTTTATTCTATGTAATAGATCTAGTTCACGTATGGGTTCGGATTGACACGAGAACCATTGATACGCACTTCGAAATGACAATGCGGTCCCGTAGATCTTCCCGTGCTTCCCACGTTAGCGATCCGCTGCCCGCGGGAAACGCTCTGTCCAGTGCTTACCAGCACCTTCGAAGAATGTCCGTACAAAGTCGATACGCCGCCGCCGTGGTCGATAATGACATAATTGCCATAACTGTCACCTCGGTTTCCTGCCCAGATCACCTTGCCTGAGTTGGCTGCTACGATGGCTGATCCATAGGATCCCGGGATATCCAGACCTCCATGGAATTTATACTTGCCTGTAGTCGGATGGATCCTGCCTCCATACCCCGAAGATACCGTATGACAGGACGGCACCGGCCATG
>ERZ826220.3359-NODE-3359-length-12451-cov-4.422959_pt1 | contig 12451 bp, 14 predicted proteins | sample MGYA00519927_ERZ826220 | MGnify/ENA primary metagenome ERZ826220 (study PRJEB31778, sample SAMEA3449225) | human gut metagenome | biome: human gut; feature: human-associated habitat; material: faeces | place: United Kingdom | collected 2010/2012 ...
GCAAAAACCAGCGACCACAGTTGGCGCAGCGCTTCGGCACAAATCCCTTTTGCAGTCCCTTCATAAACTCCACATAGACAAAATCCAGCAGCCGGTCAAAGTACATTTTTTCGACCACCTCCGCCTCGCGCCCAGTGCCACGGATGCAGAATTGCGCGTTTACCTTCGGCGCGTCCACCTTCGAATCTGCGCCAAGGCTGACGCCGCTGACGAACGGCTCCAAGCCTTTTTTCTCAATCTGCTGGGCCAGAGAAGTTTTTCTCTGACCCTTTTTCTTTTCAAACGGCTTGCCCGCAAAAATGCCGTCCAGGAACCACGCATAGCGCTCCTGAATCAATCGGATGGCGTCCAGCTGCTCCTGCATGAACCTCGGCAACGTATCGTCCTGCATCACATATTCGCGGAACGCTTCCTGCGCTTCTCCCACGAATAATTCACGCACATCCATGCTTGCAAACAGCTGAACGTCATTCCAATACAGGCGGTAAAGCGGTAAAGATGCAAATCCATTTGTCACAGCCTGAAACGCCCGCGCTGCCTGCTCTGCATCCTTTTCTGCAACGGTCTTCCGATATTGATCCAATAATTCTTGAAACGGCGCAGCGTCAAGATTCAGAATTTCCGTCAGCACAGCGCCGTAGGGCTGCATCGTCGGATGGGATTCGACCCAATAGCCGGAAGCGCCGAACTCCACCTTCGTATTGGTGCGCGGCCGATGAAAATCCAATAAATCTTTCCCCAAAACGCCCATGTGCGTGCGCCTCCTTTGTAGAGAATGTATTTTTGCTTATGTAGTGTATGTGCTTAAATGATACATTACCTATTGTGAAATGTCAATGGTTGTGCTATCATTCGATTGTAGATTTGTAGAGAATGTATCTATAACAAATAAAATCGAAAGGAAGTGAAAAAATGACCAAACTGGAAACCATCACAGCAGAAGATTTGCAAAACAGAACATATGAACCGGCGCACTTTCTGGTAGATGAGCTTATTCCAGAGGGCTTGCACATCCTCGCGGGTGCGCCGAAAATCGGCAAGTCTTGGCTGGCCTTGTGGCTTTGCTTGTGCGTTTCGCAGGGGCAGCCGCTCTGGAATTTCGCAACGACGCAAGGCGAAGTTCTGTACCTCAGCCTCGAAGATTCGTTCCAGCGCATCCAGACGCGACTCTTTGATCTGACCGAGGACGCGCCATCGACGCTGCACTTTGCGATCATGGCCGACACGCTCAAGCGCGGGTTGGAGCAGCAGATCGAGCAGTTTTTGACGGAGCATCCAGCAACAAGATTGGTTGTGATCGACACGTTGCAGCGTGTTCGGGGAACAGGCCGTGACAGCAATCTGTACGCAAATGACTATCAGGACATCGGTTTGCTCAAGAAGTTTGCGGACAAGCGGCACATCGCAATTTTGTTGATTCACCATCTGCGGAAGCTGCACGATGACGATCCGATGAATATGATCTCCGGCTCGACGGGCTTAAGCGGCGCGGCAGATTCAACCTTTGTTCTCCAGAAAAGTTCTCGCCTAGCCAACATTGCCTCGCTGCATTGTACCGGTCGGGACATCGCAGATCGCACATTAAAACTCGAATTTGGCGAGGAAGATCACGTCTGGAAACTGCTTGAGGACAGCAAAACTTGCAGCGGTGCTTCTAGGATTTCAACGCTTCAACTCGTACATCTTTTCTCTGAATTGCTCCGTGCCGATTCTACATATCTCGGCTCACCATCGGCACTGTCCGCAAAGATCGACCCTGACGGCAGCCTCGGCATCACGCCCAAAAAGGTTACCCGGCTGGTGCGGGAAAGCGTTGCGGCTCTAAGAGAAAACGGGGTTTTAGCAGAGACGTACCGCAGCAACGGCAAACGGTGGATTTCCCTCAAACGTGCCGATCGTGCCGATTTTCCACCCATGAAAACAATCGGCACGATCGACCCTGCGGGTGTGTCGAACGCCCGGAGCGCAACGTGAGGCGCGTGTCGCCGCTGTGTGCGGCTTTCTGCCCAGCCTGCGAGTGTGCGCGGCAGCGGCGCAAAAGCCAACATTGCGCCGACGTGCGAAAATAACAAAATCGCAATCCAGCAACGCGATTGCGATTTTGAGAGGAGGCGCAGCGGAATGGACGAGACCTGCCGCTTGCGGCGGGGCGAGGGATATGGAGCTTGTGCCGACGAAGGAGCCAGCATCGCATTTGGCTAGTCGCCGGCGCACCGGCTCCCTGCCAAATGCCTCAAATCGGGCAGAAGCCCATACCCACTTTTACAAATGGGAATATGAAAAAGGTATGCAGATGCGTATGGAATGTGAAAACTCAAATTCACCGCTCGATACGATAGTATTTAAATGCTCCATCTTCTCCGACAAGGTGAAAGCCGGCCTTTTCCAGCACATGCTGGCTCCGGGTGTTTTTCATAATGGCGTCTGCGTTCACAGCGGTCATTCCCAACTCGTCAAAGGCGATTTTTACCGCCAGATGTTCTGCCTGCGTTCCATATCCTTTCCCTTTTACCATGTCATTTTGCATATGGATACTCAGCGTACATTCCTTTTTATCATAGTCGATCTGTTTCAGCTGCAATTCCCCGATTACCCGATCTCCAAGCATGATTGCAAACAGCCTACGCGAAGCGTCTGACCCCTTTGCATCAAAATATCGGTTTACCGCTGCTTCGTTATAAACATAGGGCCGGAATAAGCGCATGTCCATATAGATGGATGCGTCATTCGTCCAGTGCCTGTATAGTTCGTGACATAGCTCTCTTGTCATTGCTTTTAACTGAATCGTCTGCATTTTTGACCTCTCAAATTTCAATTTGTCAAACTGTATTTCATAAATTATACCATGTAAAAAATCGAACCTCAATGCCAAAACCGGAACAAAAAGAAAGAAAATTCACCTGTGCGCATGGATCTCAATCGCGGCATTGATCTTGTGCGCGGCGCTGTGCGCCTTGGCCGTGCTGTGGAGCAGATGACGGATGATGCGCCGCAGCACGACGGAACGACTATGCTGCCGCACATCGACAGCAAGCGCCGCAAGAAGCTCCGGCAAAAGAAAACCGCCCTCGGCCATGCCGAGGACGATCACGAAGAATGGACAATGGAACAGCACTTATAAAAACAGTTTCCATGCAGGAGACAGAAAGGAGGCCTATGAAAAAGGATTGGGAGATTTATCGGGACACCGGTATTCTCGGCGGATACATACCGGAGCAGGCAAAGCTTCGGAGAACAGAGAACGGTGAAGTCGCAACTGTTTTCCGGGACACAACAACTTGTATGGAAGAAGACTGCATCACAAAACAGCGCGAGATGCTGATCGGCGGCAGACGGTTCTGTATCACGTCTGTATTTCCGGCAGAGTCCTGCGCAACGCCGACGGACAAGCTGATCGCCTGCATCGACGCGGAACTGGAGAAAGAAGCGCGCAGCGCATAAAAATCTGATAGACTTGTGGCAACCGCTGCGGTATACTTGCCGTACCGTACCGGCTTGCCCCACAGAAAAGGAGGTTATGATGGCAAGTCAGAAACAACAATATACGATTCTCTACGGACGGCTCAGTCAGGAGGACGAGCGTGCCGGGGAGTCAAACAGCATCCAGCATCAGCGGGATCTGTTAGAAAAATTCGCACGGGATAAAGGCTTTGAAAACACACTTTTTCTTGCGGATGACGGGTATTCCGGAACAAATTTTGAGCGGCCGAGTTGGAAAAAGATCGTGGAAATGATCGAAGCCGGTGAGGTTTCCACCCTGATCGTAAAGGATGCCTCCCGGCTGGGGCGTGAGTACTTGCAGGTCGGCTATTACATGGAGATTTATTTCCCGCAAAAGAATGTACGGTTCATCGCAGTGAACGACGGCGTAGATTCTGCGGTCGAGAGCAGCAACGATTTTAACCCCATCCGCAACTGGGCGAACGAACTCCACGCAAAGGACACGAGCCGGAAGGTTCGCGCCGTGAAAAAGCTGCAGGCTGAACGCGGCGAATGGCTCGGAGGCCGTCCACCCTATGGGTACCGAAAATCCGAAACTACGGAAAACCATCTCGAGCCCGACCCAGAAGCGGCAGAGGTTGTGCGGCAGATTTTTACCCTCTGTGCTGCTGGGAAAGGTCCGAGCCAAATCGCGCGGATTCTGACGGAACGGAATATTCTGACACCTGCAAATTACTACTTTCAGAAGGCCGGAAAAACGCACAAGGGGTGCGATGCGCTGCATCCGTGTACGTGGTCTGGTACGACGGTCAGTGATATTCTCAAAAACGTCATGTATCTGGGCCATACGGTTGGACTGCGGCGGACGACCATTTCCTACAAGAATAAAACACGGATCGACCGGCCGGAAAGCGAACAGTGTCTGGTAAAAAACACGCACCAGCCGCTCATCACGCAGGAGCAGTGGGAGATCGTGCAGGAGGTGCGGCAGCACAAAAAGCGCACGGCAAAGCACATGGATGAACCGAACATCTTTTCCGGATTGGTATTCTGTGCAGATTGCGGAAAGCCAATGGTGCTGCATCGTGCCACGACCATGAAAAAGCTGGAGCACAATTTCAAGTGCTACACCTACGGCAAGAAAGGAAAAACTGCCTGCAGCGCGCACCACATCCGGGAATGTGATCTCACGCAGATCGTTCTGGATGATCTCCGTCGGGTCACGCATTTTGCCCGAATGAAGGAGCGACAGTTCGCGGCGCACATCAACCAGAAAAACAGCGCAGAACTGCGGCAGGAGATGAACCGTGTCCTCCGTGAATTGGACGCAATGAAAAAGCGCAGTGCAGAGCTGTCCAAGCTGTTCAAACGGCTCTATGAGGACAATGTTCTCGGGCGCGTGACAGACGAGCAATACCGGATGCTATCCGGTGATTACACGGACGAGCAACGCATGCTGGAGGAACAGATTCCGCAGAAAGAACAACGTCTGGCACAGCTTCAGGCTCGCGAAGCGAACGTGGATGCTTTCATTGAAAAGGCAAAGCAGTACACAGCAATTGATACGCTGACACCGGAACTGCTGCGGCTGTTCATCCAGCGCATCGAGGTCGGTGAACGGGAAACAAAATACTCCCGCAATTCCAGCCAGTCTATCCGCATCATTTACCGGGACATCGGCACAGTGGACAGCGCCATGCAGCCGGACGAGCAGCAACCGAAAATCCTTCCGCCACTGAGCGAGGTCATTCCGCTCCCGGCATAACGCAGAAAAAAGAGCAGGAGGGAGTGGATCTCTCCACTCCCTCTCAACCGGGGTGACAGTTTGTGTCCCTATGAAGGGAAACAGAACGACTTCCGGGTTTTTTTGCGCCCAATTTTTGAAGTCGGAAAAAAAGATATCAAAAAGGGTTTTGGCAAAATCAGTGGACTTGAACCTTTACCCACGCGATTTTGGGCCGCTTTTCCGGGAATTTTTCGGGAAAGCGGCTCTTTTTTGCTCTCGGCAAAATGTAGAATTTCGACCGGCGTTTTTGTTGGTCTTGCCGAATACGCACTCCAAGCACAGATGCCAGCGCGTTAGCCGACTGTGCGACGTTTCAGACGTTAAAACCGCAGGCAAGCCCCATCCCACTCCAGGACGAAAACACGGCGTATTGGCGATGCTGGGACGCGAGAAAGCAAAGCACCCGCTGCAACGCAACGCAGCGGGTGGTCGTTTATCTGCTGGATCTCAGCAGAGCATCAGTTTTTAATGTCACGCCCATCATGTCCTTGTGGGCTTCGCGGGTGTCCCGGCAGAGCGGCGACAGGAAGGTCAATGCGTTCTGAATGCGGCTCAGATCAGACGCAGAGAGCGTATTCTCGCGCAGATGGCGCAGCACCCGGCGATAGGATTCGCGGAGCTTTGCGTCCACGGACGGCTGGAAGAAATAGTTTGAAATCAGGCCGCCGATCAATGCGGCTTCGTTATCGGTGTACTGCATGGTGATTGCCCTCCTCTGCAAAGCTCAAACAACAAACGCGGCAATCATACCACAAGATGCAGTACCGGTCTATGCGCATTGTGCCGAAATATTGAATCACAAACCAATACACAAAATGAAGCGGCGTTTCGCTCTCTTATGAAAAGAGGGTTGAAACGCCGCTTTTTTCTTTTCTTAAATTTGAAACCTGAGACGAAGGAGGTCACAAAAATGTCTGTATTCCGTGTTGAAAAGACCAAAGGTTACACGGTCATGTCCAACCACCATCTCCGCAACCATACGCTGTCTCTCAAGGCAAAGGGTCTGCTCTCGCAGATGCTGTCGCTGCCGGACGATTGGGATTACACGCTGCAGGGGCTTGCACAAATCAACAAAGAGAGCATCGACGCCATCCGCGAAGCTGTGCGCGAGCTGGAACGTGCCGGTTACATCAAGCGCAGCCGCGAACGCGATGAGCGCGGCTGCCTGCGCGGAACCGTCTACACGATCTACGAGCAGCCGCACGCGGAGCCAACGCCGGAAGAACCTACGCAGGCTTTGCCTACATTGGATAATCCAACATTGGAAAAGCCTATGTTGGAGAAACCTACGTTGGAAAATCCAATGCAATTAAATACTAAGAGTACTAAGAAAAGAAAAAGACAAAGTAAAGACTCATCAATTACCGATTCGATTCCTTTCCCTTCCGGTTTTCCGGACGTTACCGCGCAGAAGCGAACGGAAGCGAAGGAATCGTTTGAACGCTACCGGGACTTGATCTTGGAGAATATTGACTACGACGTTCTGGCAAGTGATCCGCACGTTGACCGGGAGCAGCTTGACGAGATCGTCGACCTGGTGCAGGAGACAGTTTGCAGCACGCGCAGCCGAATCCGCGTTGCAGGCAACGATTATCCAGCCGAGGTCGTGCGGTCGAAGCTGCTGAAGCTGAACAGCGAGCATATCCGTTTCGTCATGGACTGCCTGAAGCAGAACACAACGCGGATTCGGAATATCCGGCAATATCTGCTGACTGCGCTGTTCAACGCGCCGAGTACGATGAACAGCTATTACACGGCACTAGTGGCGCATGATATGGCAGCTTAAAGCCAAACAGCAAGGGGCTTGAAAAAACTATTCGACCGATTCAAGCGCACTGCGGACCATTGCGACGATCATGTTAATCTGTTTTGGTGTGGCCGAGCGGCAAAGAGCAAGCAGGGAATTCAAATCCTGCGATTCTGTCAGGTTCAGGTTGTCCGCAAGCAAATATGTTGGGGAAACATTCAACGTGCTGCAAAGCGTTACGAAAACCTGCAGGCTGGGTGTTTTTGCGCCAGACTCTATTTGCCTGAGATATGTCGCATTGATGTTGCAGGCTTCGGACAGCCGTTCACTTGTCCAGCCCCTATCCTTTCGCGCGGTGTTGATTCGTTTTCCCAGCAACTTTTTATCCATCTGATTCTCCTCACCTGTATGCTGATTGAGGCAAATTCGTTCCCTATAAGCTTACATTTTTCTTGACGCAGAAAATAGCGACTGGTAGAATACGAAATATAAGCCATTAGGCTACATGCGAGGTGATATAAGATGTGCGGAACGAAAAGCTGCGCGATTTTGGGACACAATCCCATGCGGTTTGCATGGGGATTTGATGAAGAAGCTGCGGAGTGTCACGATATGAAGATGGAGCTGGCCCAGCAGATCATGGTGCTGCGGCAGCAGGGAGTGACGCATTTTTCCGTGGCCTGCGACTACGGCGTGGGGCTTTACGCCGCCGAACTCATTAACGTTCTGCGCGACAATGATCCGGAACTGATGCTGTTTTGTGTTACGCCATACGAGGAACAGGCGACAAAGTGGACACCGGAACTGCGCGAACGCTATTTCGATATGCTGATAAAATGCACACACATGACGGCTGTTAGTCTCCATAAACAGCCAGACGCACAGCTGAAAGCCTACCGAACAATCATCCGGCAGTCTGACATGGTGCTGGCGGTCTACGATCCGGCATCGGCGCGCGGGGATGATACAGATAAGGCGATTTCTTATGCGAGAGAATTTCACCGCCCCATGCTGATGATCCACCCGGACACATTGAAAACGACATACTCCTGCGTGGAAGTCTGATGTGTCAGCACACTGTCCTTTGCTATAATGAGCATAGAAAAGACTTCGTAAATTTCTACAAATTTACGATGGAACGTCAAATCTCCCTTGAGATCATCGGCCTTTCCGCGTTTCGGGTGACGGGATTTTTGACGGCGAATAGGCTTTTAAGCAACACCGCCGAGGAAACTGATTTTCTGAATGGCTTGCCGTTTGCTATCTAGTGACGGATGGACGTACAACCGCAGCGTTGTCGTAACATCTGCGTGACCCAGCATTTCGCTGACGCTTTTAACGTCAATCCCATTTTCGATACAGCGCGTCGCGTAAGTGTGACGGAGAGTGTGATAGCTGCGTTTTCGGATGCCACACTGACGCAGGACAGATTCAAAGTAGTATTGATAGGTGCGTGGCTCCATTGGCTTATCCGTTCGGCCTGTCAGGATATACGCATTTTGTGACAGACCAGAAACAGCTTTTTTCAAATACGCCATCATATCGTTTGGAAGTGGAATAACGCGCACAGATTTTTCGCTCTTTGGTGTCTGGATGATGAGCTTCGTTTTCCCATTCTGACGGACACGCTGAACGGCGTGCTCAATGCTGACGGTGCCGTTTTGAAAGTCAATATCTGAAACCCGCAGGGCGCAAACCTCACCAAGCCGCAATCCTCCGTTTGCGGAAAGTAAGATTCCGGCGTCCTTGTGATTGGGTGACGGCGATAGACTTTTCCTGAGTTGGTCAAGCTCCCACGCAGAAAACGGTTCGATTTCACGCTGTTTTGTCTTCGGCAGCTTGGTGTTCAGCGCGTCACAATAAAAATGGTATTCTGCGCTGGCAAACCGGAGCGCAGCTTTTATTAGAACACCGATGTCACGGACGCTTTTGGCAGATAACCCACCGCCATGCAGCCGCCCACTTTGTCTCTTTTGGCTTAGGAAGTCAGAAAGCTGTTTCGCCGTCAAAGAAACGACGAAGATCGAACCAAGCTCCGGAAGGATATGATGCTCGATCAGAAAAACATATCTGGCGCGTGTAGATGGCTTGATCTCTGCCTGTGACAGATACCATACAAAAAGCTCTTTTACCGTCAAGCGGCAGCTTCCGGCAGGTCGTGACACGACCATCCGTTTCCGTTCCTCCAGCTTGGCCTTTGCTGCGGCATAGGTGCGCGCATAGACAGACGTGTATTTTGCGCATCCATCCGGTTTCCTGCCACTGATAAAGCGCGCTTCCCAACGTCCGTCTTTTCGCTTATAAATGTTCTCACCTGTTTTTGGCAAACGGCACCCTCCTTTTGACGGCTGTTCTGACTGCGAATACAGATACGATGTTCGCACAATAGTATTCTGCATCACCTGATACCGATTGATATTTGCGAAGACGACGCAAATAATCAATATTTTGATACCGAACCGCATTGACTTTTTGCAACGCTATTGTATAATGGTGTCAGAAACAGAAGATTATTGCGTTTTTGAGACTTCGTAAATTTGCAGAACTTTATGAAGCCGAAACCGCCATGTTTTGTATGTGCAGATAGTATGTCACATCTATGCTGGCACATACGGAGAATGGAAGAATCTTGACAATTTAATATGTTTACCAACGAAGAATTGTAATTGCAGGTTATCTCTCGCCTTATAGTCTGCAATGAAAGAGCAATGAATCTACTCGCCCGAAACTGTGAGGATGAGCAAGTTTCTAAAGTAGCTTGGAGGAAACGAAAGACAGCGTTACACCAACAAGCTATGTGGCCGAAAGGTCGCCATTGCGGGAGAAAATCCCGTGAGAAGGTAGGAAACAGAGCGCGGACGCGACCTGCGTCCATAGTCCAAGTCAGGAGAATCGCTTTTCTTCGCCTGCATGAGATGCTGCCTGTTTTATGATCTCGTTACGTGCAGAAGTTGGCAAACAAAGGGTAGATAGCACGATGATCCTATCGGTAATTCGGAACAGGGCTCCGATTTGCTTCTAAAGTTGAAGCAAATCGGTGTTTTTTGTTTTTGAAGCAATCGGATCATCTCGCGTCAGCGGGATGATTTGTTTTTTGCGTAAAAATCGATAGGAGGATTATCTGCGATGAATGAGCAGCAACGGCAAGCATATCTGGACCAGATCAACTATGGCCGCATTGAGCGTGTCATTGCGTACAAAAATGTGCAATTCATCATCAAGCACCAGCACGATACGCTGGAGCAGCTAACTGCATATTTGAAATCCTGCATGGAGGACATTGGACACCCGCCCGCGATGGTCGAGGTGATTGGCGGCGAGTATATCGAGTACCGGTTCGGCTCATGGCAAGCCGCGATCCGATCTTTTTATGCCGGAAAAATCACAAACATCAAAAATCCGCCACATTTTCGTGACCGCAAGATCGTTCAGGATTTATGCGAGATCGAATTGAGGCGGCTTGCAGCGAAGGACGCGGCATCTTCTGAACGGGAGGTGCAGCGATGAATCCGAACAGAACGTATGAGGAAAATATGGCGGCGCTTAAAAAAATTTTGACCCAACGCACCTACACGGCGCTGTCTCACAGGAACATCGAGTTTGTTCTGAAATATCAAAATGCGTCATTGCAGGAGTTGGCTGCATATTTGCGGCAGCAGCAGGCGGAGCTGCGGCATATCCCCGGCAGGACAGAAATAATTGGCGGCGATTTCATTGAGCTGCGGTTCCGCGGATGGGCAAATGCGCTTGAAGCGATCGGCGTTAGCAGAGAGCTTGCGGCAAAGCGCAGTACGCCCGCGCTGGAAAAAACGGCGCTGTTTCAGGCGGAGTTCAATACACAGCGGGAGCTGGACAAAGCAGCCAAGGCTGAGGCCAAAAAGCAAAATAAAGCCAAAGAGAAACCGCCGATTCAAGGCAAAGGCCGCCGGTTCCGCGCGGATCTTCTTCAGGATGAGAAAATCACGGGAAGAACGATGTACGCGCTTGAATTGCAGGGGTTCAAATGCCCGAAGAATAAGAACGTGCGGAAAACGCAGGAGTTCAAGGCTGAGTACCAGCGGCAGCTCACAAAATTCCGGCAGGAGCAGGCCGCAGAAAAGGAAACCAAACGCGCAGCGCGGCAAGCCGAACGGCAGGAATCGGCTGCGGAGGAAAGCGCACAATAATTTATTTGCACAATCCGAATTGGGAACGGATTTGCACATAGACCTGATCTCATCCCCCTGAGATCAAACTGCCAGCGCGTCACCCCCTGACGCGCAGAAATCCCCGGTTCCGAATGGGAACGCGGAACCGGGGGATCTCAAAACCTTGTCAATCTTTGATTGGGAACACCGTAGGTTCCGCAATCCTACGTTCCATTTTTCTAAAATTGCGGGCAGCTTGGACTGCCCCACCCGAGCTGCCTGACATGGGGCGAAATTTTATGAAGGAGATTGCACAATGAAAACTGCAAAGAAAGTAACAGCCCTCCTGCTGGCGGTCGTCATGGTTCTCGCCATGAGCGTCAGCGCATTCGCGGTCACCACCAGCACCGCGACGATCCAGGTCATCTATGGCGGCGAGCCTGTCCTGGATGCGGAACCCGTATCGTTCGAGATTACAACAGGTATGACAGCAAAAGACGCTCTCAATCAGTATGCGGATATGCTTGAACTCACATGGAAAACTGTCCCCAGCACGAACCCCGGCTTTGGCAGTACTGCATACGCTGTTGACACGATTTTAGGATTTGGCGGCGAGCCTGTTGGCAGCGCATCTGGTATTCCCGCCGTACATTGGAGCGACACGTATGCAGGCTATGGTCTTGAATACACCGAAGGCACCGGCGACGATACTGTATACCACTTCATCTATGTCGGCAATGACTGGCTGTTTACCGTAAACGGCAGTGTTCCGCTGGATCCTGATCATACTTTGGATGACGGCGTTACGCCCTATCAGTACTACATGGATCAGTACACCGTTCAGGCTGGCGACGCAATCGTTGTGGAACACACGCGGCAGATTGAGCGTTGGACCGGCACTTCCGACTGGATTTCTGGTACCTGATCCGCTAAAAATCAAGCTGTAACCTAAACCTTCGGCCCGCGCCCATGCCGGCCCATAACGCTTGGGCGCGGGCCTTTTCTTAGAGAGGAGAACCGCATCAATGCGCGCTGTACAAAAGAAACGATTGAGCACGCTCCTTCTGGTAGGGGCGATTCTGTTTATACTTACCAGTTTTATGCTGCCTGTCTACGCGGTAACAGCAAATAATACTGGAGCAAATAAGTATGTGAAGAATATTACCATTACTCCTTTTTCAACTGTAAAGACGGCGATTTCGGATTATTCATTCGATCCAGAGCAAACACAGCAGAAGGCTATTACCCTCTATAATTATAATACTCATGGCGTTCAAATCGAATTTATTTCTAACTCAGAGAAAAATACGCCGGCTGATATAGCTGCAAAAGGGAATAAACTATATTGTT
>ERZ826220.3370-NODE-3370-length-12434-cov-3.514016_pt1 | contig 12434 bp, 8 predicted proteins | sample MGYA00519927_ERZ826220 | MGnify/ENA primary metagenome ERZ826220 (study PRJEB31778, sample SAMEA3449225) | human gut metagenome | biome: human gut; feature: human-associated habitat; material: faeces | place: United Kingdom | collected 2010/2012 ...
AGTCCTTCGGCGCGTTTATTCCGAAGGGCGTGACCATCCGCCTGACCGGCGACAGCAACGATTATTTCGGCAAGGGCCTGTCCGGCGGCAAGTTGGCGGTCCGTCCGCCGGAAAGCGCCCGCTTCCGGGCGGATGAAAACATCATTATCGGCAATGTGGCACTGTACGGTGCGACCAGCGGACAGGCCTACGTCTGCGGCGTGGCGGGCGAGCGCTTCGCCGTGCGCAACTCCGGCGCGGTAGCCGTGGTGGAGGGCGTAGGCGACCACGGCTGTGAATACATGACCGGCGGCTGCGTGGCCGTGCTGGGCAAAACGGGACGGAACTTCGCCGCGGGCATGTCCGGCGGCGTGGCGTACGTGCTGGACGAGAACCACGACCTGTACCTGCGGGTGAACAAACAGATGGTGGAGATCGAGAAGCTGACCTCCGAGCACGATATGGAGGCCCTGCGCGGTATGATCGAAGCCCATGTGCGGGAGACCGGATCCGAAAAGGGCCGCCGCCTGCTGGAAAACTTTGCGGAATCCGCCGGAAAATTCAAGAAGATCATACCCCGGGATTTCCGCAAAATGCTGGGTGCCATCGCCCGCTACGAAGGGCAGGGCATGACCAGGGAGGAAGCGGAACTGGAAGCGTTCCGGGAAACGACGGAGGGCAGGTGAGCGCAGATGGGAAAAAAAGATGGATTTTTGCTCTATGAGCGCCGCAATACTCCGGCGCAGGAGCCTGCCGGGCGCATCGGCAGCTTTGAGGAGTTCCATACGCCGCTGCCGCTGCAGGAGCGGCGCAGACAGGCGGCCCGCTGCATGAACTGCGGCGTGCCCTTCTGCCAGAGCGGCGTGGAGCTAGGCGGCATGGTAACGGGCTGCCCGCTGCATAATCTGATCCCTGAATGGAACGACATGCTTTATCTGGGCAACACCCGCCATGCACTGGATCGGCTCACCAAGACTAACTGCTTCCCGGAGTTTACGGGAAGAGTCTGCCCGGCGCTTTGCGAAGCGGCCTGTACCTGCGGCCTGAACGGCGACAGTGTGACCGTCCGGGAAAACGAACTTTCCATCATCGAAGAAGCCTTCGAAAAGGGCTGGATGCAGCCTCAGCCGCCCCGGACCCGTTCGGGAAAGCGGATCGCCATCGTTGGCAGCGGCCCCTCCGGGCTGGCGGCGGCTTATGTGCTCAACCGCCGGGGTCATTCCGTGACGGTATTCGAGAAGGCAGACCGCCCCGGCGGGCTGCTGATGTACGGTATCCCCAACATGAAGCTGGACAAGAAGATCGTGGAGCGCCGAATTCGCCTGATGGAGGCCGAGGGCGTTGTCTTCCGTACCGGCATGAAGGTGGGGGAAGACGTTTCCGCCGATGAAATCCGCCGGACGTATGACGCGGTGCTGCTTTGCTGCGGCGCAGGTCAGCCCCGGGATCTGAAGCTGCCCGGCCGGGATGCGGAGGGCGTGTATTTCGCCGTGGATTATCTGACCGCAGCCACCCGGCATCTGCTGGACGGTACGCCTTCCATCGACGCAAAGGGCAAACGGGTGGTCATCGTGCAGTTCCTCAAGGGCGGGCAGAGCGGCGAGATCCCTCTGCTGGCCCAGCTGGGGGCAAAAATTTTCCGGGGCAAGGGCGGGCAGAAGTTCGTGTTCCAGATGAACGAAGCGGAAAAGGCCGCTGCCCGGGCCGTGCAGAACGAAAACCTGACCGCCGCACTGGCCGAGCCTGCCGACCTGCTTATTTTAGATGAGGCCGGTTCAGCCTGGGAGCTGGACATGGTGGACAAAGACCTGCTCCGGCGGGCCGTTCTGGAGCGCCCCGCCGCACAGGAATGCGTGCTGACCGCCCACAAGGCCCCGCAGTGGATGCTGGATGCCGCCGACTACTCCACCGAGATGAAATGCCGCCGCCACCCCTACCAGAAGGGCATCAAGGCGCGCAAAGGCATCGAATACTGAAAATGCCCGGAGAACCGCAGCTTTCAGCGGACCTCCGGGCGTTTTTGTGTTTACTGTTTTGCGATGATATCGCGGCTGGCCGCCAGCAGGCCAAGGGCCAGCGCAGCGCTCAGGATGTCGGCCACAGCCTGAGCCATCAGCACGCCCTGATACTGGAACAGATGTACGCAGACCACCAGTGCCAACAGAAACACCACGCCCTGGCGGCTGATGGAGAGCAGGAAGGACGGTATGATTTTACCAGTTGCCTGGAACAGCACCGTGAGCAGGAGCACCACGCCGCCAAAGGCTGCGGTGTAGACCTGCCAGCGGAGCATCTGCGCACCAGTGGCGATCATCCCGGCATCCTGCACGAAGAGCTGCATCAGCACCCCGGAATTCAGACAGAGGATGAGGGACAGCACCACGGCGATGGAGACGAGGAAGGTCAGACAGAAGCGGATGAGCTTGCGCATCACGTCCCGCTTTTTTGCGCCGTACAGGTAACCGAACAGTGGGATGCCGCCGAACGAGAAGCCCACCAGAACCAGCTGGGCGATCATGCTTACCTTGCTGGCAATGCCCATGGCGGCAATTTTGTCGTTGCCGTAGGGCAAGAGAAACTGGTTCATCACAATGACAGTCAGGCTCTGCATCAGGTTGCTCAGCGCGGCAGTAACACCCACGCCCAAAATCTGCTGCAGCTCCCTGCCCGTGACATGGCACTGGGACAGCTTGACAGACAGGCAGCGGCTCTTTTTGTGGAGCAGCCACAGGAAGTACAGGTCGCTGCACAGGTAGCCCACAATGGTGGCAATGGCCGCACCCCTTGCGCCCCAGCCCACTGTGGTGATGAGGATGGGATCGAGGATGATATTGATGACCGTGCCGCCGATGCTGCCGATCATGGACTGGGTTGCCATGCCCTCGCAGCGGACGAGGTTGGAATGGATAAAGTTCAGCACCGTGGCCGGGGCACCAATGGCCAGCACGGTGTAATAGGCATGTGCGTGCGGCATCGTCTCAGCAGTTGCACCCAGAATGCCCAGCAGCGGGACGCGGAACAGCATCATCAGGGCTGCCAACACCACGCCCGTGGTCAAGGCCACATAGAAGCAGAACGAGCTGACCCGGCCGGTGCCCTCACGGTCGTCCTGTCCCAGCAGGCGGGAAATGAGTGAGCTGCCGCCCTGGCCGTAGATGTTGCCAAAGGCCATGAGGGCTGTGAACACCGGCGCACAGAGCGAAACACCCGCAATCAGCGCCGTATTGTTGGACTGCGCAATGAAAAAGGTATCGGCAAGGTTATACACTACGCTCACCATCAGGCCAAACACCGAGGGCAGCGCCATCTTGAAATAGGTGCGGTACAGATGATCGAGATCAAAAATAGAATCCATTGGTTTTTCCTCCACTTTCGTCCCTATTATAAAGGTTTTGCTTGCGTTTGTTTGTGACACATGGCACAATGAAATAAAAGAAATGAGGTAAACTCATGCAGGAAATTCGTGACCCAGCCTGTCTGGAAACGCTGTACCGGAAGCTGGAACTTTCCTCCCGGACCAGAACAGCAAAACGCCCGCGCAGGAGCTTTCCTATGCGGGCGCTGCATTTCCTTTTGTGTTTTACCGCACCAACAGCAGCAGCCAGGCGGATGCCACAGCCTGCAGGATGAGCCAGCGGGCCACGACCTGCTCATCGCTCCAGCCCAGACGCTTGCGCACATGGTCGTGCAGCGGGGTCAGGGTGTTCTTGAGGATGGAGATGTGCAAAAACCGCTTGAAGCTGATCTTCAGGATGCCCAGGCTGCCGTCCACGATGAACACCAGCGCGGCCAGCAGGAAGGCGAAGGGGTGGCTGCTCTTGAGGGCCAGGACGGCCAGGAAGAAGCCCATGGCGCGGCTGCCCGCGTCACCCATCAGCAGGGTGGAAGGCTTGGCGTTCTGCCACAGGTAAGCCAGCAGGGCACCAATGAACACGATGCCTGCGGTGGCGTAATCCCCCAGTTCCTCCCAGTAGGCCAGCAGGAAGGTGCCGATGCTGACCACGGCAAGGCTGGCGGAAAGGCCGTCCACGCCATCGGTGCAGTTGACCACGTTGATGCTGGCCCAGATCAGGACGATGATCAGGATAAGGTAGACGGCATAGGGCAGGCTGAAGCTCCAGCTCAGGAAGTTGACCTCCGTGCCGTTGAAGTTCAGGTAGGTCACGCCCGCCACAACGGCGATGACCAGATCGATCAGGCCCTTTTTGTACTCGTTCCAGGCAGTCTCGGCGGCATCGTCAAAATAGCCGGAGAGCATGGACGCAATGAGCAGGACGGTGTAGATGACATACTCTGCTTTAAAGGGCACCACGGCCAGCGTGACCAGTGCGATGCAGAGCACAAAAATGAGGCCGGAACCCCGGGCCTTGCCCTTGGAGAGTTCGCCATTCACGGCAAACGCACGGCCATGGTCGTGGGGGAGCTTATCGTGGAACACCGAGTCCATCAGCGCGGTCAGCGCAAATGCAAGCAGAAAGCCCAGCGCATCCACGGTGCGCGGGTTGCCAGAAAGCAGTTGAAGCATAGTTTTTTTCCTCTTTCCCGGAGCGGCAGAGGCCGTTCCTGTTCTTTCACTGCTGGATACAAATGAAGTGTATCACGCCCGGGCCAAAAAATCAATCTCCGGGGCAAGGTCTACCCCGGGGGTAGATGGGTTGACATTTTTCGCCCCCCTGTCTATAATGGGAGGATAAACGCCCTTTCGAGGGTATTTTTTTGTCTCACAGGAAAATCGGAGAAAAAGGAGAAGACATGAAACTTTCACTTGAACAGCTTTCGGCCCGGATGCGGCAGGGTGAGACCATCCCCTCCCGCCAGACGGCCCAGGTAGCTCTGGCGCTGAGCATCCCCTCCATTCTGGAGCAGCTGGTGGTCACTGCCATGGGATACATCGATGCTGCCATGGTGGGCCACATCGGTGCAGAAGCTACTGCTTCCATCGGCATCGTCAGCTCCAGCACCTGGCTGCTCCACGGTGTTCTGGTGGGCCTGTACACTGCCCTCTCCATCCAGATCGCCCAGTATCTGGGGGCCGACCGGCAGGATGATGCCCGCAGCGTACTGCGGCAGGCCATGCTTTTCAATGTGATCTTGGGCGTGGGTGCCGCTCTCTTCGGCCTGGGCATCAGCCCCTTTCTGCCGGGGTGGCTGGGAGCTGACCCCTCCCTGCGGGCAAACGCCACAGCCTACTTTGCCATCTGGTCAACGGCTCTGCCCTTCACCATGGCCATGGGCATGTACGCCTCCATCCTCCGGGCGGCAGGCTACGCCCTGACCGCCAGCCTCATCAGCGTGTTGGTCTGCGTGCTGGATGCCATTTTCAACTTCTTCCTCATCAACCCCACCCGGACGCTGTGGGGCATCACCGTCTGGGGTGCCGGGCTGGGTGTGCCCGGCGCAGCCCTGGGCACCGCCCTGGCCACTGTGGTGGGCGGCCTGCTGGCTTTGGCCATCCTGCTGCTGCGGGAAAGCCCCCTCTGCATCCGGAAGCCTGCCCCCTGGAAGATCACCCGCTCCTGCCTGCGGAACCTGCTGTGGGTCGGCGGTCCTCTGGCGGGAGAACGTGCCGCCATCTCTCTGGCGCAGGTGGTGGTGGTGCGCATCGTGGCCGGCCTGGGTACCGTGGCCATTGCCGCCAACAGCCTGGCTGTCAACGCCGAGGGCCTGTGCTACATGGCGGGCTACGGCATCCAGAGCGCAGCCGTCACCCTCATCGGCCAGGCCGTGGGTGCCAACCGGAAGGATATGGCCAAGCGGTTTGCCTGGCTGTGCACCGGCCTTGGCATGGGGGTCATGGCCCTTTCCGGCGTTGGTCTGTGGATCTTTGCCCCCACCCTGATGAGCCTTTTCACCACCGATGCGGCTGTCATCGCTCTGGGTGCTCAGGTTTTGCGCATCGAAGCCTGGGCCGAGCCCATGTTCGGTGCCTCCATCGTGGCCAGCGGTGCCATGCAGGGTGCGGGCGACAGCACCTCCTGTTTTGTGTTGAACATATTCAGTATGTGGTGCATCCGGCTGACGCTGGCGTTCCTGCTGGCTCCCCGGCTGGGCCTGATGGGCGTTTGGGGTGCCATGTGCTGCGAACTGAGCATCCGGGGCCTGCTGTTCCTCATCCGCCTTGCCCGGGGCAAGTGGCTGGAAAAGGGCGCGCTGTCTTAAATCAAATCGATAAAAGCAAAAAAGAAAGGACGCTCTCGCGTCCTTTCTTTTTTTGTTCTGTCACTCACTTCCGGCCATGCAGGATGGGAGAGAGCGGCTTATAGATCAACATGCAGATCAGGGCATCCAGCAGGCCCTTGACCAGCGTGAAGGGCATATTGAAGATGACCAGGCACTTGATCAGGCTGTTGGCAGAGGGCAGGATCGCCTGATACATGCCCAGGATGGCTTCCAGCGGCATGTGGTAGAACTTGACGTAGGCCGGGTAGGTGATGAAGTAGTTGGACGGCACACTGAACAGGGCCATGGCCACGGCACCGGCCACGGCACCAATGATGGCGTTCTTGCGGCTCTTGTGGTGCTTGTAGAGGTAACCGGCCAGTGCGGAGAACACCGCACCCAGCATGAAGTTGCACAGCTCACCCACCAGCGCGGTAGAGGTGCCCTTGATGACCACATGGAGCAGGTTCTTCATAAAGCTGATGATCACACCGTACACCGGGCCAAGGGCAAAGGCACCCAGCAGGGCAGGCAGGTCGGAGAAGTCCATCTTGACGAAGGACGGGATGAGCATCGGGAGCGGGAACTCGATGAACATCAGGATAAAGGCCACCGCGCTGAGCATGGCGGCAACGGTCAGGTTGTGGGTCGTATCTTTTCTCATAATTTTCCTCCCGGGGCGGCTGCCCCATTCAAATAAAGACTGGAAAGCCCTTTTCTCGCTCGCCGGAACCGGGAAGACAAATGAAAACGCGCCCTGCCATAGCTTACACTATAACAGGGCGCGCACAAACAAATCAAATTGCCTGCCGTTTCTTGCATCCGGACTATACCGTTGGCCCCGGAGTCTCACCGGGTCAGCACCCTTGCGGGTGGTCGCGGGCTGTACCGCCAGTGGGGAATCTCACCCCGCCCTGAAACGAACTTTCTGGCCAAGAGTATAACGCGGCTGCTCCGCCTTGTCAACCCCTTTTTTATTTGCCCTGCACGGGCCGGATATGGTATACTGTGGGACAGGATGTTACAATTTTTGATACAAGGAGCTTTTTGCCATGATTTTTACCGTTCGTGACCTCGGGTTCGAGATCGGGCCTTTTTTGCTGGAGGGCTGGTGGGCGCTGGCTGCCCGGGCTGTCTGCGCCGCTGTCATCGTTTTTGCGGGGCTTCTGGTCGGCTGGCTGCTGCGCCGGAAGATTTTTCCCGCTCTGCAGGCCCGCAGCTGGCACTTTGCCGCCACGCCCATCCTCCTGCGCAGCTTACAGAGCCCTTTGGCGCGGATGGCCTTTTACAGCGGCCTGTACCTGGCCCTGACCAGCCTGCCGTGGGCCATTCCGGGCCTGACAAAGTTTCTGTTCGCGGCCTATAAGATCGCAACGACTCTCCTGTTCTGCCAGGGCCTGTACAACGCTTCTGAGGTAGCCGACCTGCTGCTGGCCTCCTGCAGCCCGGAGATCCGGAGCAACAAGACCCTGCGCTCCCTGTTGGACACCACCTACAAGGTGCTGGTCATCATTCTGGGTGTTGCCACCTGTGCGCAGATCGTCGGCTTCCCCATCGGCAGCATCGTAGCCGGTGCCGGTCTTGTGGGCCTGACCATCTCGCTGGCCGCGCAGGAAAGCGCCAGCAACCTGTTCAGCGGCATCGTCATCCTGCTGGACAAACCCTTTTCCATCGGCGACTGGATCACCGTGGGCAATGTGGAGGGCGAAGTCATCGACATCAACTTCCGCTCCACCCGCATCCGCTCCATGGACCACAGCGTGGTCATTATCACCAACAGCCAGATCTGCGCCTCCACTGTCCAGAACGCGGCCCTGCGCACCATGCGGCCCTATAAGTTCACACTGGGTGTCACCTACGGCACCACCCGTGCCCAGCTGGAAAAGCTGATGGCTGACCTGCAGGCCATGCTGGACAACAGCCCTTACACCAACAAGGGCACCAACATCGTCCGGCTGACCAGCTTTGGCGATTCCAGCATCAACATCCTCATCTCGGCCTACCTGACCACCAACGTCTATGCCACCTTCCTGCAGCAGCAGAACGATCTGAACCTGAACATCATGGACGTGATGCAGGCAGACGGCGTGGACTTCGCCTTCCCCTCCACCAGCGTCTACATCGAAAAGAACTGAGCATACCAGAACGCCCCCTGTGTGCCTGCTGCGGCGCACAGGGGGCGTTTTTATCATACGTCATTCCCGGGTCCTGATCTCGATCGTTCTGCCGCCAAGATCCTCATACACGCGGTGGGAGACGGAGAGTACCGTGCGGCCCGCGGAGGCACGGCGCAGAGCCGCCAGCACGCGGGCCTCCGTTTCGGCATCCAGATTGGCGGTGATCTCGTCCAGCAGCAGCACGGCGGGGTCTGCGGCGGCGGCACGGGCAATGGACAGCAGCTGCCACTCGCCCTGCGAGAAGATGCCCTCGGTGCAGACGGTGTCATAACCCTCCGGCAGAGCCCGGATGGCAGCATCGATCCCGGCCAGCGCGGCGGCATCCCTTGCCATTTCCCCGGTGATCTGCGGGTCTCCCAGCGTGATCTGTTCCAGCACGGTGCCCGGCACGCGGGAGAAATGCTGTTCCACACAGCCGATGCAGGTGCGGCGCTCCCGGTCGGTGATGTCCCCCACCTTCACGCCGCCGATGGTCACCGTACCGGCCTCCGGCTGATACAGGCCCAACAAGAGCTTGAACACGGTGCTCTTGCCCGCACCGGTGCGGCCCACCAGCGTGACCTGCTCCCCCTGTTTCACGGTCATGGAAAAATCCTTCAGAACGTGCCGTTCCCCATAGCCGAAGGTGACGTGCGCAAATTCCACATCGCCCCGGGCAGCCTCCCTGCGCGCGGGAGGGATCGTGCGCTCCGGCTGGTCGAGAAAGGCATCGATGCGCCTGACACCCGCCATGGCCGACTGGATGGTCTGGATCTCCATGCCCAGGCTCTCGATGGGGGCGAAGATGCGGGAGATGTAGTTGATGACGGCCACCGAAGTACCCACCGACATGCCGAACAGGGTCAGGAGCTGTGCGTTCCCCGAAGCGGACAGCAGCATCACGATGCCGACCACAGCGGCATTCAGCAGCAGCACCACCGGCGAATAGACGGCATCATAAAAATTGGTGCGCTCCATGGCGGCATAGCTGTCACCGATGCACCGGTCATACCGGCGCTCCATGTAATCTTCCAGACCCAGCGCCCGGATGGTGCGGATGTTGTTCAGGGTCTCGGGCACCTGCCCGGAGACTGCGGCGACTGCGCGGCGGTTGTCCAGCTGCGCGGCCAGCATCCGCTTCTGGACGTGACGGGTAAACACGGCAAACAGCGGCAGCACCAGCAGCAGGATCAGCGCAAGGCCGGTGTTTTTTACCGCAATGACCCCCATGATGGAGACGATGCGGCAGGCATCTGCTGCCATGCTGATGATGCCGGAAGTGAATAGAGCCTCCACCGTGTCCACATCGCCCGAAAAGCGGGCGGCCACCTCGCCGGGGTTCTGCTCTGCCAGTGTACCAGCGGGCAGACGGCTCAGCTTCCGGGACATCTCCGAGCGCAGGGCATGGGTCATCCTCTGGCCAAAGAGCACCAGCAGGCTTTCCTGCGCCGCGGTGAGCACACCTTCCAGTGCAAGGCTGCCGAAGTAGAGCAGCACGGCCAGAAAGGACAGCGGGAGGCCCGCGGTCAGACGGTCGATGACCCGGGCCAGCAGCAGGGGCGGCAGCAGGGATGCCGCCACCGAAGCTGCCACACACAGCACCGTGCCCACCGTGAGAAGGCGGTGCGAAGCCGCTGCCATCCGGACGGCAGCAAACACGCCGTGATCATTTTTCTTTTTCATGCGCCCTCTCCCCCTTTCAGGCCGGTCTGGCTTTCGTACAGCTGGCGGTAGACCGGAACCGCTGCCATCAGCTCCTCGTGGGTGCCAACGGTGGTCCTGCCGCCCTCCATAAAGATGATCTGCTGCATCTGCGGAAAATGGTACAGCCGGTGGGAGATCAGGAACACCACCTTATCCCTGGCATACGCCTGCAGCTCGGCAAAGATCGCATCCTCGGTGCTGCGGTCCAGTGCCGAGAAGGGGTCATCCAGCACCAGCACCGGGCGGGGATGGGCCAGCGTCCGGGCCAATGCCAGACGCTGTGCCTGCCCGCCGGAAAGGCGGGTGCCGCCGCTGCCGATGACCGTCTCCGTACCCTTTTCCATGGCCAGCACTTCCTCCTTCAGGGCAACAGCTGCAAGCCACGGCATGGCATCCTGTTCGCTGCCGCAGAGGACATTATTCTGCACGGTGTCGGCACTCAGTTCCGGGTCATGGCCCAGATACCCGACCGTGGCGGCGATCTGGCGCGGGGTCAGGGCGGAAAGCTCTCTGCCGCCAAAGCAGACCGAGCCTTGATAGGGCGCTTCGCAGAGGAATACGCGGCCAAGGGTGGATTTTCCGCAGGCGACCGGGCCGGTGATGCCGATGATATCGCCGGGGTGGGCCGTCAGGCTCAGGCCGGAAAAGACAGGCTCTTCGCCATAGGAGAAGGCGAGTTCTTTCAGCGTCACATCCTGTGCCGCCGGGATCTGCAGGGCATCCAGCTGCTCAGGCGTTTTCATCAGGGGTCTGATGCGCTTCCAGGAGACCTCTGCCTTTTGCACCGCGTTGAAGAGCTTGGCCACCTTGGAGGATTTGACCACCAGCTTGGTGAAACAGGAAAGGAAGGTGGTGAAGGCGGCGATATCCCAGCTGCTCCAGCCGGTGCCCAGCACATTCTTTGCGCCGAACCACAGGATGAAGAGGGTCCCTGCCTCGGATGCCGCCAGATAAAGCGGCGGCAGCGCGGACTGCCACACGTTGTTCCGCACGGCAGTCTTTTCGTAAAGGCTCAGGGCCTCCTCGTATTTTTCCATCCGGGCCTCCTCGCAGCCGTAGATGCGGTAGGTCACGGCATTCCGGGCACGGTCCAGCGTGGCACTGCTCAGGGCACCGGCGGCCTTTTTATAGGCCGCACCGGCACGCTGCACCGGCTTTTTCATCCCTGCAGCGCAGACATAGGACACCGGAGTAAAAAGCAGGCCCAGGATCGCCAGCCGCCAGTCGTACACCAGCAGCATGACCGCATAGCCCGCCAGCGCCACACCGGTGTCGAACACCTCCGTGGTGAACTTGCGCATTCCCTCCACGCAGTCGTCCACATCGGCGATGGCCTTGGTCATCAGCTCACCGGCCCCCTCTTTTTCCAGCGCGGCCCGGCTCTGCCGCACCAGATTGGCGTACAGGATGCCCTTCATCCGGCGGTTGATGTTGTTGGCGAAGCGGCGCACATAAAAGCGTTTGATGAAGCGCGCCGCCTGCACCAGCAGTGTGACTGCAATGTAAGCCAGCACCAGCAGCGCCATTTGGGCAGCAGTCTCACTGCCGCCCAGGATATCCGCCAGGCACTGGGCCAACCGGCCCTCGAACCACGGCGCGGCCAGCAGACCGATGTTATAGACAAGGCCCGAAAGGGTCACAAGGAGCAGCGGGAACCACTCCACCCTGAAATAGGAGAGAACCCGGTCCGGGCGGAACGATTTGTCTTTTTTCATGGGGCATTTTACCTCCTGCGGGTGTTCCATTCAGTATACCACGGTACAAAAAGCATCTGGACAGCTTTGTTCAGAAAAAAGCCATGACAGCAGGAACAAAATGCAAGATCATTGCAATGGTCACCGCTGTCATGGCGATCGGTTTTCTTTGTATGGAAAATGCTCTCATCGGCAGGATCTGCATTGCAGTGGTGTGGGTCTGTCATCTTCTGTATTTCACCTTGCGGGTCAAGACCATCAAGCCCACAGAGCAGACTCAGGAAAGTGCAGAATAGATCCCACCCGGGATACCATCAGATTGCGGACACCTATAGCCCGCAGGGATACAGTTACGTTCTTATCGGTTCACGAAATTCAGCGCCAGCACGAGCAGCAGCATGTGTACCGGGTAAAAGGCGTAGCAGGCATACTGGAATGGTTTGCTGTGGCAGCCCTGCCGCCCGCGATACAGCCAGATGGGCACCAGCGCCAGCAGCGCAAGCCCCTGCTGACACAGCTCAAACTCTATGCCGAACAGCCGGATGGGGTACATCAGCCCGCCCAGAAGCACCACGTTGATCCAGTACAGGGTCAGCACCTGTCCCAGCAGGCACCACCATTTCCGGCCCCGGAAGACGTAGAAGGCGAACACGGTCAGCACACCGGCACCGTAGTAATCTGTCATGCCCAGCGTTCCCAGCAGCGCCCCTGCTGCTGCCACTGCGGCGCACACCGGCAGCGA
>ERZ826220.3378-NODE-3378-length-12411-cov-20.777193_pt1 | contig 12411 bp, 15 predicted proteins | sample MGYA00519927_ERZ826220 | MGnify/ENA primary metagenome ERZ826220 (study PRJEB31778, sample SAMEA3449225) | human gut metagenome | biome: human gut; feature: human-associated habitat; material: faeces | place: United Kingdom | collected 2010/2012 ...
AGCCTTACGCCCAGACCTATCTCAAGTGCATCAACAACCAGCTCACGGCGATTTTCAACTACGCAGTCAAATACTATGGGCTGAAAGAAAATCCCTGCCACAAGGCGGGGAGCATTGGCAAGAAGAAAGCCGATGAAATGCTGTTCTGGACAAAGGATGAGTTCCAGACATTTATCGAGAGCATGAAAGACCGTCCCGCCAGCTACACGGTATTCATGACCATGTACTACACGGGGATTCGGGAGGGAGAGCTGCTGGCACTCACACCGTCGGACATCGACTTCGAGAAGAAGACCCTGACGGTGAACAAGAGCTATCAGCGCCTCGGCAGAGAGGATATTATCACCACTCCGAAAACACCGAAAAGCATCCGTACTATCCCTATTCCCGACGGCCTTTGCAACTGTTTGCAGGAGTATATGTCCCATTGCTACGGGCTGCAAAAGGACGACAGGCTCTTTCCCTACACCAAGAGCTTTCTATACCACGAAATGGAGTATGGCTGCAAGGCTTCGGGCGTGAAGCGGATACGGGTGCATGACATTCGACACAGCCACGCCAGCCTGCTGGTGGAGATGGGCTTCTCTCCGCTGCTGATCGCAGAGCGTCTCGGACATGAGAAGGTACAAACAACGATGGACACGTACAGTCACCTGTACCCCAACAAGCAGGTGGAGGTAGCCAGACAGCTTGACGGCATTATGCCGTGAGCCTCTGGCTACAAAAATCGCTGCAAATGTAGCCAATTTGTAGCCGCTTAAAAAGAAAAATCCTGAAAAACGCTGTATTACCAACGCTTTTCAGGATTCAGAAAACACTAAATATTTATTCCCACTCGCCGAGTTAAATCTATTTCTAAACTTTTTTGTATAGAGGATTTGATTCGGTGTTATTTGTTTTGATACAGATTATCCTTATCCTATGGTCTATCCGAAATTCTGCTATCAAAAAGCTATCAGTGAACAGCTATCAATATCCACGAATTGCGTTAACAATGGAGGATGTACTCCAACCAACTATTTCATCAGCAGCATTTTTTACAACTTGGGATGTTCTTTGAGCTGCCCACGGTTGAATAGCAATTATTTTCTTCCCCATTTCTTGAGCAAGCTGAATTTCGATATTGATCCATTTACTGTATGTAGCATAAACGCCAGCCAAAATCAAAACACAACTTGCGTGTTGCATCTGATTCTTAATTGCAGCTCTTAACTGGTAATCATTGTGGGCATTGTGAATCGGGTCATTTTTTGGTACAGAATAATTCTTGAAAATAAAGTACGGCGCTTTGTTAAGTAATTCCATCAACTTATCATATGCATCGCTGTAAGCCCATGAGTGGCTAATAAAAAGATTGTATGCCATATTTAATTACCTCAACTCTCTCTTGAGGGCTTCATAAAACGCCCTTGTTTCAATTGCTCGTCGCTCTGAAAAATTATAGTGGCCATATTGCTCATTCATTGTCTGCGCGGTTCTCCTGCGGATGGCGACATATTTATCAACATCGCTCGTAGTTCTTAAGCGAGGCCAATAGCTAAGATAACTCGGTAAAATTACATCGCTTCTGAGATAGCTCGCCGTTGGCATATCCACTTGAGCTGACATTCCTATTTCAAATGGGACCCACCAAGATTCCTTTGTTGCTTCAGACATTACAACAATTATATCAGTGCAAGTATTCAAATTTTCTTTAATATGATCTGTAAGCTGTTTCCCACCGCCATTAATGCTGTTGTCAAGAACATCCAAATAAGATGTGACATGATTTCTCTCAAATGCTGTCTTTAACAATAAAGCCTGCAAAGAATCAGTGTTTTTGTGCGAAATAAATACTTTCATCATGGCTTCCCTCCTTGACAAGCACAAATTAGCGGTATCACCCACTTCAATAGGGGCCACAAAATTGCAATAATATACATCACTATAAACAGCCACGGTAGAACTTTTTCGATTTTTGTGAGCCCAAGATACTTTTTCTCATTATTTAGCATTTCCCATTCGTAAGTAAATGGCTTTAGCGGAAGTTGATTTTCGATTTCGTTTACAATATGATACTTGACGCTACTTAGTTTCTTATAGCTTTCTATTGAATATAGCCAACTTATGCAAACAAAAATCCCTGCTATTGAAAGCACAATACTCTTATAATCTAATGTAAAAGAAACCACAGCTAATAACGCAGCATTAATGCTAATAAATATGTTATTTGAATTCGTTCTTTTCTCTGTATTGCTATTTGCCATCTCTACGCAAGTTTTCCACTGCTCCAAAACAGTAGAGTCATATTGCTCACTAAATTCTTCCCTCGGAACAGATTTAAGCTCCATGAGTCTTATTTTTGCCCCCTATCGTCTGAAGAAAGTATTTTTAACAGTTTTTGAATCGTATTTTCAAAATCGCCCCTTAGCTGGCATTCCCAAAGCACAACAACTTTCCACCCAAGGGCCTCCAGCTCTTGAATGTGCTCCTGATCCCGCTGCTTGGTCCGCTCTATTTTAGGGCCCCAATACGCTTTGTTTGACTGGCTCGTATGGGCGTACCGGCTTCCACAATCATGCCCGTGCCAGTAGCACCCGTGAATGAAAATGGCTATTTTCTTCTTGGTAAAGACAATATCGGGTTTGCCCGGCAATGCCTTATAATTGACCCGGTACCGGTATCCCATTGCAAAGAGGCGGCGGCGTACCATCATCTCAATGCTGGTATCCTTGCTCTTGATGTGGGACATGATTTTACTTCTCCGGTCAGAAGAAATTGTATCAGCCATTATACAGCCAAATCCAACGGGAGATCGGAAATATCTTTCAGCCGCTTCCCTTGTACCAGCGTTTCTAAAGTTTCGGCGGCATCCTCGGAACCCACTTCTTTTACCGCGCGAATCAGCTCATAAAGGGCAAAGTGATAAACACAGTCAATATCACCTGTTCCCAAGGCGAGAGAAGCAAGCCGGTTCGGCATCGGCTCCGCTGTCACTACAACAATGTGGGGCAGATGTCCCTTCCTATTGCGAATTAAATTCAATGCCTCCGTCCGGCTATTTTGCGCCCGGTCGCTCCGCATGGTATACTTGGCAGATACGCTGGCGTGGAGTAACGGTTTTCCACCGTTTGCCTTGCGAATATCCGCCATTTTGCTCACATCACCATCAACGATACACTGGGCAGCGTTAATTTCGCTATCCTCATATAGGTCACGGTAAATAACCACATCCGGTGCAACTAAGTAATCATTCCCCAATGCGGCGGCCAGCTGAGCGTTCTGAGCAGTAAGCTCATTCAAGTATGCCAGATGCTCATACTGAGCAAAATCGCTGGTTTTCAGCTTGTTGTTATTACCAAGTTGAAGGATCGTCCAGCGCCCAGGGCGAAGGTTTTGGAGGTTTGGAAAGGTTTCCCGCAGAAAATCCATAGTCAAAGTCTCAAATTGCTTGCCAAGTGTCTGGCCAGAAATCTTGTCAACCGTTGAAACCGCATGATGCTGTTCCTCTACCAAAATATCAACGATTCTACGAGCAATCGCCTTGGAACCCCGGCTACTTGTATCGGCGTTGGACGCCACACCAGCTGAGGTCAGAGTCAGCGTATTCGTTTCAAATAACTGCTTGTGAAAGTGAAATCTCGCGTTTGCAATCAGCGCATCCATACTCAAGACACTCCTTAATTTTTTCTCCCACTGCTTGGGCAACCGGGGGTGGAAAAGCATTCCCAATCATACGGCAAGCCACAGTTTTCCGCTTGCCAAAAGTCCATGTGTCTGGAAATCCCTGAATCCTGGCCATCATCCGGCTTGTCAAGCGGGGCATTCCCTCGAATCCGGCAGCCGGTGCTTCGTTGGCAATCCCACGGCCATCAACTCCGAGTTCAGCCCATGCGTTTCTGGCCCGTGTAGGGCCGAGATCAGGGCCTCCATGTTTCTTCGAGCCTCCTACTAAGGTAGGGGCAATCCGGCCAGCGTGAGCGGCCCATTCCTTTGCTTTCTCCCATCCGTTTTCAGCCATTAAATCATACAATACTTTTCCAACCGTGGGTGCACTATCTGGCTTTTCTTCGGGATATGCAAACGCTCCAATTTGGTCTTTCCGTATTCCTACGATTACAACTCTTGGCCGCAGTTGCGGGACTCCAAAATTGGATGCGTTGAGTAGCTTAATGTGGGTGACATAGCCCAATTTCTTAATTTCGGAAAAGATATGCTCCCTGTACTCATCAAATCCAGGGTCCAGGAAACCACGCACATTTTCCAACATGACCGCTCTTGGCCTAATTTCCTCAATAAGCCGGATCGCTTCCGGGAACAAGTCGCGTTCATCATCCTTTCCAAGTTGCTTGCCAGCAACAGAAAAGGGAGGACAAGGAACGCCGCCAGCAAGTAAATCTACGCCCCTATATGGACGCCCATCAAAATCGTGGACATCGGCACAAATAACATTCCATTCTGGGCGGTTTTCTTTCAAAACTTTGCAATAGTCAGCTTCATATTCCACAAGAGCGACATGGACAAAGCCAGCCATAGCAAGGCCCAGAGCCTGTCCGCCTGCTCCGGCACAAATTTCAACGCAAGTCAATGGTTGCTGCATAAGTTGATCTCTCCTGGTAGTTCCGCAAAACGGGGAAACTTTTGTGTTATTCGTGTTCATCATTGTCAGTAAACTCCATGATTTCGCCTATATCACAAGATAAGGTGTGACAGATTTTATGCAGGCTTTCCATTGAAACAAACTCATTTCGTCCCATTTTTGCCAAAACATTAAAGCTGATTCCAGCCGCATCCTTTAGGTCGGTCCGATTCATTTTCTTATCTATCAGCATTTTCCATAACTTATCATAGCTAACCGGCATAACGAAATCTCCATTCGTTGTCGAATTCATTTTTATTATAGCATAGCGGGCACGAACATTCAAGATAATCTCACAAAATCATGAGTATCAAAAAGCAAAAACGCCGCCCGCAGGGAATCACTCTCCCCACGGGCGGCGTGCAATCACTTTTGATCTTGCTGCAAGTTCTTGATGTTTTTCTTAGCCAGCTCGCTGGCCGCCTTCCGGCGCTCTGCGCTGTATGGGGCGTTCAGCTTAAAACTGAACCGCCCTTTCCTGATCTCAAATGTGAGACAACCGTTCTCATCATCTTCCACCAACCGGCACTCGGCCGGGTACTTTGCCGCATACTCGCTCAAACGGTTCTTGAGCGAAGTGTTATAGGTAGACACCTCAATGATGGGGCTTGCCTCGTCAAAAAAGACGCTGGTTGTCTTTTGCTTTTTGGAAAGACCTGTTCGCATAAAACCTCCGTATTTTCACAGATTTTCTCCGGTTCTACACCGGCAAAAGTAAGCGGATTTTCGGATAGGAAGCACCCAAACGATACATGATTCGGCTCAGATGCCTCTATCCGCAAAAATCCTTTTTTCTCAGCTCTACACGGGATTACCGCGCATCCTGGTCATGCCACCGCTTTTGACTGCGTTTCTGCTCTTTCTCCGCCTGTTCCTGCTGCTTGACAGCCGCCACCGTTTCGGCTACCCGCTCCGGCCCATAGGCCCGGCACAGCCGGTGATAGTCTCTGGCAGTTTCCTGCAATTCTGCATTTTTACCCCTGACCTCGTCCAACTGCTTTTTCAAATACGGGACCTCCGTATCATATTTGCGCTGCAACAACTCGAACTTCTGACAGACATCCAGATAAGCCCGGTAAACGGAGCGCACCACCTTGACGATCTTTTCCAACAGCGGCTTGGACTTTTTCTCCCGGTAAGATTTGGCGGATTCCATTCTGTCGGGGAGTGGCAGCAGGTCCTCTGGATCGGAAGAATACTCGGCCGCCAATTTCTCCATGTGTTTTAGTTTAGGCGCCAATAGGCGGAGTTCCGTCTGCACTTCTTTGGCCGCCTTCTCGGCTTCGGCCTTATCTGTCCGAAGCTGGCCGATCTCCGCCTGAACCTCCGATTTTTCTGTTTGCAGCTCCGCCAGCCGCGCCTGTTCTCTCTCCACCTTAAACTGCGTCACCGTCAGGTGTTCCTCGGAGCTGCCGCGCTCACCGCGCTCCACATCGGTGTACCCAGCCTCACGCATATACCGAAAGAAATCGTCCTGCAATACGCTGTATGATTTTTTGAGGACAGGCTTGCCCTTCGCCGTTTTCAACGGTTCGCCGGTGACTTCATCCAGAACCGGCTTAGAGGCCCACTTCTTGCTCATGCTGACCTGCATAACCGTTTCTTTTACCTTGCCCACCAGCGACTTGTCCTTGCAGCGTTTGGACCAGCGGATCTGCTTCTCCACCACCGGCACATAGACCACATGGAGGTGGTAATGATACACATCCTGCCCCAGCGCCTCGGACATGGCCCGATTACGCTCGTCAGCGTGCATGACCGCTGAAAGGATGTACTGTTCGCCGCCCACGATTTTGATTGCAGCCTGATAGGCATCGTGGTAAAATTGTTTTGCGAAGTCGTATCCGCCGTGGTTGAAAAAGTAGGCGGAGTTTACATCAAAGATCAGCTCGCCGTAGCGGAAAGCGTCCTCCTTGATTCCCCGTGTGGAGATGATACCGTCTGCTTCCATCTGTCCAAACTGTTCCAGATAGCCGCCGTCCGGTTTCTTGAAATGAACATTTAGATGGGAGCGTTCCGGAACAATGTCCTGATTGACATACGATTCTTTTTCACGCTCGTTGTGTTGCTGCGCGTTTTTCAGTTTGGGTGTGGTCAGTCTCATGTTTCTTGCGCTGGTACGATGAATACCGTCGCCTCTTGCCATAGAACTCCTTTCTCGCCCCACAAGGGCGGTTGAGATGCGGGTAGCTTTTGGGGTATGCACTTCTGCGGAAGTGTAATAACCCACTATGATACTTTCATCCTGCGGCTGCAAAGTATCGTGGGCTCTCCGAGGGGGAGTGCGGCTCCTGCGGGAGCCTCGCCGCCTTTTTCGGCTTACAGGTGATACCCACAGCCTCAAAACGCGGTGTGACCGGCGTTCTTTTCGCAACTGTGTTTGCTCCAATTCCGCCGCCCACAGGCCGGGAAAATCCACCGGATTCTCCCGGCCTTAACCATCTCCAAATCTGCGGATTTTCCGATGGGGACGGGGGATGCGGAGAGCGTATGCTGCCACCCAATTTGCCTTATCTGCCAGCCACAGGAGCGTGTCACGCTCCTGTCCATGCCAGCAGGGAGAAGATTGACTTTTATGCTAATTTCATCCGCGAGATTAGTATAAAAGTAAACGCCTGTTACCAGCGAAAATCCGGGAATACGCCGCGCCGGTCCAGATACTCCTGCCGGGCCTTTTCCCGTTCTTCCGCGCTTGGTGCGGTCTTATATTTGGCGTACAGCTCGTGCCGTACCAGGGCATCCAGCTTCTGCTCCAATCCCTGCCGGATTTCATCCTCGTATTCGTCATCATAGCCGAGATGATACTCCACCAGCGCCACGAACAGACCATAGGGAATCTGCACATTTTTCATTCGCTTCCGTTCCTCTCCGCGACGGCTGCGACGATAGCGACGGTTGTTTGGGCGGCAGCATTTTCACCGTTGCAACCGTCGCTACCGTCGCGCACATCCTCGACCACTTCAAAATTCGGGGCCTCCACCAGCATATAGGTGAGCTTTACCTGCCGACCGGCGTGACGCGCCCTGTTTTCGTAGCCGACATGGTAGTCCTCCAGCAATCTGCCGGATTTGACATTCAGATACTTGGTCAGCGCGTTTGCCGCCATACCCACCTGAACCGCTGCGGCCAGCTCCGAGGGTGAGCCTGTCCACTCCTGACACTCAGCGGAGACCAGCTTTGCCACTGCGTCCAGCACTGGGTCCGGCGGTTCCTTGTGCGGTTCCGTTTCCATGCGCTCCAAATTCCAGATTTGCGTCTCCGGATCCTTTTTCAGATAGAGAATCTGATCCTGCTGGTCACGGCCCACCACATCAATGGTGGCTTCCAAGGCGGTCCGCTTTTTCTTCTGCATCAGCAGTGAGCCGTCCGCGCAGCCCAACAGCCCCGTGGTTCCGGAGATCATCTCGAAGGCGTCCCCGGCGGGTTGCTTCCGGGTGTGGTGGACAGTCAGCACACAGATGCAGTGCTTGTCTGCAAACTGCTTGAGCTTACCAACGATTTCGTAGTCGCTGGCGTAACTGTACGCTTCGCCGCCGACCTCCCGGATTTTCTGCATGGTGTCAATGATAATGAGCTTGGTGTCCGGATGTTCCCGCATGAAGTTTTCCAACTGTTCGTCCAATCCGTTCCCGATTTTTCCGGCGGCGGTGGCGAAGTGGAGATTCGGGGTATCGTTCACGCCATACATCATAAACATCCGGTTCTGGATGCGCTGGAAGTCATCCTCCAGCGCAAGGTAAAGTACAGTTCCCTGATGGACTTTGCAGCCCCACAGCTCCTGCCCGGTGCTGACATGGTAGGCGATCTGCGCCACCAGAAACGACTTGCCGATCTTTGGCGCGCCAGCCAGAAGGTATGCTCCCGAATGGAGCAGATTTTCAATGATGGGCGGGCGGCTTTTGTAGGCGGTCTGAAACAGCTCGGTCATGGTGAGCGTATGCAGGTAGCGCGGGTCAGCCATGCGCTGCATTCTGCGGTACATTTCCTCCAAATCATCCATTTCCCTGTTGCGTTTTGCCTCCGAAGCGGGTATACTGTTGTCAGAATCTTTTTGAATGGACTGCCTCTCATCTGCGCCAACAGATGTGCTTCGGGCAGTCTTTTCTTTTGCGTCAATCCCCATAGGCAGCTTCCTCCTGCATTCCGTTCATAATAGTTGCGATCATCTGGATAGTGTCCAGCAACTCGTCGTTCACGCCCTGCCCGGCCTCAATCCGGCGCAGCTCGTCCAGCACAGCGGCCAGTTGGTCCCGCAAAGCCTTGTAGACCCTGGGATTGCCCTGCACCACAATCTCCTTTTCCAGCAGCCGCCGGGTAATGTAGTCCTGTTTCGTCAGGCCGGACAGCTTGACGAAGATTTCCAGCTGCTCGTCCTCCTCCGGGGAGACCCGGAAGGCCACCGTTTTGTTCCGCCAACGGTTGTGGCGGTCAAGATTTTTCATAGACATTGTTTCAAGCTCCTTTCTCAGTTTTCAGCAAGTCCAACTTGTCAGCCATTTCCACCTGACGGGTGGGGAACAGATGAGCATAGCGGTAGGTGATGTCGATACTCTCATGCCCTACCCGTTCTGCGATTGCCAAAGCGGTAAATCCCATGTCAATCAGCAGGCTAATATGGCTGTGTCTCAAATCGTGTATGCGAATGCGTTTTACCCCGGTTTCTTTACAGCCACGATCCATCTCACGGTGGAGATAGTTTTTACTGACGGGGAAAATGCGGCTATCCGGTTCCACACCATAGAGCTGTTTGAGATAGTCCTGTATCTCATTGCACAAAAATTGGGGCATCTGGATAACACGGTTACTTTTTGGTGTTTTAGGTGTGGTGATGACATCCTGCTTGTTGAGACGCTGATAAGATTTGTTTATGGTAACGGTATGCTTCTCGAAGTCAAAGTCCGCGGGCGTCAGTGCCAACAGCTCGCCCTCCCGGATTCCGCACCAGTAAAGCATCTCAAAGGCATAAAAAGAAATGGGCTTATCCATCATCGCCTCAGAGAATCTGGTGTACTCCTCCCGCGTCCAGAACAGCATTTCCCGTCGTTCTTCGGTTCCCATATTTCCCGCCCTCTGTGCCGGATTGACTTGCAGGCCATAATATCGGATTGCATGATTGAAAATTGCACTTAACTGGTTGTGAACCGTTTTCAGATATGTCTTGGATAGGGGCTTTCCGTGACAATCTGTAAGATTGCGAATTTCATTCTGCCAGTCAATGATGTCCTTGGCCGTAATCTCCGACATCTTCCGTTTGGCAAAGTAGGGCAGAATCTTTTTCTTGATGATGCTCTCTTTAGTGAGCCAGGTGTTGAGCTTCAGCTTGGGCTTGATGTCCTTCTCATATAGAGAGACAAAGCTCTCAAAGGTCATATTTATATCGGCCTGCTTTTCCATCAGGAATTCCCGTTCCCAGGCCAACGCCTCTTTTTTGGTTGCAAAACCGCGTTTAAGTTTCTGCTGGCGCTCACCCCTCCAGTCCGTGTAACGGAACTGAACATACCATGTTCCGTTGTCTTTATTTTTGAATGCAGCCATATTTAGCCCTCCTTCCTTTTCGTCTCAGCCCTCGTACCGTAGAATTTTTCATGAAAGAATTTCCGGTCAATCCGGCCAGCAATCGTGATGCAGCCAGTCTGTGCCAGCTCCTCATTCATTCGCTTAATGAGTTTATAAGCGTAGGGTTTAGATACTCCCAGCTCCTCGGCTACTTCGTCCACACGCATAAAAATCTGTCCTGCCATAAGCAAAATACCTTCCTTTCCTTGTCGTGATCGTTTCTTGTTTGCCGTCTCACCCTTCAGACTCTGGCAGGCAACCCTTCCCGGCGCTGTGCCGTTTGTTCTTCTCCTTGGCACGCTCATATCGTCGCCTGCTTCCCCGGAGAAAGTATCTGTCGGACGGTCATTCAGTTTTACTTCGCCTGAAATTCACCCTCCCACTTTACAACGGACATTTTTTCGACGTTTTGAGGGTATGCGATTTGTAAAATTTTTGTGACTTAAACTTATTTGCTTATATCATCTTCATTATACTAAGCATAATAGTTAAAGTCAAGCGGTTTGCAGAAAAATATTAAATAAATTTGTTTAGATTTCTCTTGACTATCCTAAGCATTTCTGCTATGCTGATTCTATCAAGAGTCCAGATAGGAGTTGGCTGTTATGGCGATTGGAGAGCGGATTCAATTCTTTCGTAAATTGCGTGGTATGACCCAAAAATATCTTGGCACGCAAGTTGGCTTCCCGGAGAAGTCGGCTGATGTACGCCTTGCTCAGTATGAAACCGGAACAAGGACCCCCAAGGCTGATATGACTGCTGCGCTGGCCAATATTCTGGATGTCTCGCCTCTGGCGCTATCTGTACCGGACATAGATTCCTATCTTGGTCTGATGCACACCCTCTTTACCTTGGAAGATCGCTACGGACTGAAAATCTGCGAGTGTGATGGAGAAGTACATCTTCGGGTGGATGTGTTCCAGGGAAAAGAAGCGGCTCGGTTCCATGAGATGCTCTGCGCCTGGGGAGAACAGGCGGCCAAGCTGAAGTCGGGAGAGATCAGCAAAGAGGACTACGACCGCTGGCGTTACCGCTACCCGGAGTTTGATACCACAGGCCATTGGCATAAGGTTATCCCTTCTCAGGGCCTCAGCGATATGCTGGTAGAGGAACTGAACAAGGACAAGAAAGGAAAATAAAAAAAGGTCTAACCGACTTGCAAAAATCGGTTAGACCTTTTCTCTTGGATAAGTTTTTAATCTGCACCTGCAAACCGCCCGTTACCTGCCAAAAAATCAGCAAGTATGGATTCGACGAGTGCTATCAATCTGCTATCAAATGGGGAATTTGAAAATCAAAAGCCCAGTGTTTATGCGCCTTTGCGGGCCCTCATATCCACTTTTTACTTATTCCCACTCCGTTTTGAATATCTCCTCACCCATAAAAATGAGTGTCGTAGGTATCTTATACGGCGGTTATTCCTTCCGTTACCAGTCTGATTTTGCGAGAAAAACTTTTTTGTGTACCCGTCGTGTACCTCAAAATCAGGTATCTCACTCGTATCAATATTTGTTGGCAACAGAGGAACAACCTTGTTTCTCTATAGGCTATATGAATATTATACTACAAAAGGCGCAAAAATCAATAGTTTGCTGCCTGAGCGGTGCAGTTCCATTTGGTTCTGCACCGCTTTTCCTGTTTCAAGGAGGAAACAACCATGTCAGAGTATCAATTAGAATTAAAACAAATCGTGGATTACCCACGCTGCCGGATCTACCGGCAATTTATCGGGCTGCTGATGAAGGATAAAAGCATCCGTGTCGGCGGCACATCGGGGCTTTACCATTTCACGGTGCTGTCCTGCTTTGCAAACTTCCGTACTTCCTATAAACGGATCGATGGAATCAGCTACACGATCTATCCCGGCGAATGGCTCTGCCGTGTGAGCGAGCTAACCGAGTGGTTCCGCACTCGCTTTCAGCATCAGGCACTTGCCATTCTCAGGGAGCTGCAGGACAGACACCTTATCACCTATACGCTGCTCGGCCGGGGCAGGCTGGTGAAATTCAAAATCAAAGGATGGTGCAAATACAACAGAGTTTTAGAGTACAACGCCCCGTGCCAGAAGGATACTGGCTTCTTCTTTCTGCCGATCTCGGTTGCCAATGAATTGGTCAGCGCCGGCCGCTGTTCGGAAATGGACGCTATGCTGGATCTGTGGATCAACACCGTATACAACGACACGCAGGTGCAAGGCTCAGAGGTCGGTCCCGTCGTGTATATGAGAAACGGCACCG
>ERZ826220.3386-NODE-3386-length-12381-cov-3.475823_pt1 | contig 12381 bp, 13 predicted proteins | sample MGYA00519927_ERZ826220 | MGnify/ENA primary metagenome ERZ826220 (study PRJEB31778, sample SAMEA3449225) | human gut metagenome | biome: human gut; feature: human-associated habitat; material: faeces | place: United Kingdom | collected 2010/2012 ...
ATTCAAAATGGATTTGGATTAATACCAAGTGGATGGATTAGTTTGAAATATTGTAATAAAGTTTAAAAAACCAAACTCCCCTAATTTTAATGATTAGGGGAGCCGGTTTTAGATTATACTGCCAGATAATATTCTGGCATGTCTTTTGTAGAATGGATTGATAACCAATCCTCCTTGTTGTTGAAGGAAACTCTTCGTAAATTTCCTTCTCTTAAGACACCATATTCAATTTTTGCTGTAGTATAATCTGTTAGTCTGGCCAAAATTGAGGTGCCTCTAATTGGAGAAACAATTTCTCCAAGCCGGTGGCCTGTACCTGCTGAGTAGATATCTCTCCCAACTAGTTCTACTTGCTGAAATTTTACTGTTGTTGTCATGATTAGACCCTCCATATAAAAAATATTTTTGTACAATTATATTTTACCATTTTTTGTAAAAAAATTCAAGACAAAACAATAAAATTATGTAAATATCATAAAATTTTCAAAATAATGTTTAAAATATAACTATAAATTTTATAAAGAAATTGCTTCATAAATAAAAGTACATGACTATACTTTTATTTACGAATATTTTAATAACGATGAAGAACATCTTCAATAACATCAGCTATTTCAGATACAGCGTGATCTGATTGAATTAAAAAATTAGGATGACCTTTGTATTCACTATTAAAAATAGAAATTGTAATTTGACCTACAACATTTCCTACAAGTCTATCATCTTTATCAATTGATTTATAACATTCATAACCATACCTCCTTCGCTGTAAATATATAAATGGGATTATAGCAAAAATATAAACAAAAAAATGTCGAAACGTGACAAGTACTGAAAAATAAAGAAATATTAATCTCAAAATAATTAAAGAAAGTAAAATATTTATAATTTTTTTTGTAATTTTTTTAATAATTTTTTTATTATTGCACTTTTGAAATGTTTTTTAAGTGCAATAAACTTAAAGGTAAAATTTTACAAAAAATAGCGGTTAAATTTTTCCTATAATGGTTATTTTTCTGTTTTTACTTTCATAAACTTAAACAAAAAGTTAAAAGTAGGAGGTTATAATGAAACAAAAAAATATAAGACTTTTTATAATGTTTGCTACATGTTTTATATTTGTTTTTACTATTGCAGTTGTAAATGAAAATAAAATACAAGTAATAGAAACAAGTTCAGCACTTTCTCTTAGTAATGAAAAAATAGGTTGGGGAATAAAGAGAAACAATAACCACGAACAACCGGATTTAGGAGTAAAAAATAAAACGATAATAGATAAATATAATGGTATAGCTATGGGAAATAAAGAAAAGCCATATGTTTATTTAACATTTGATGGTGGATATGAGGCAGGTTATACTGAAAAAATATTAGAAGTACTAAAACAAAATGATGTAAAAGCTACTTTTTTTATAACAGGTCACTATTTAAATACACAACCAGATTTAGTTAAGAAAATGATAGACGAAGGGCATATTGTGGGAAACCATACTGTAAATCATAAAAGTATGCCAGATATAGATAATGATACAATAAAAAAAGAAGTAATGGATTTACATACAGCAGTATATGAAAAGTTTGGATATGAAATGAAATATGTAAGGCCACCAAAAGGAGAATATAGTGAAAGAACAATAGATTGTACAAATAGTTTAGGATATAAAACAGTAATGTGGTCTTTTGCATATGATGACTGGGACGAAAATAAACAAGGAAAAGAAGAATATGGTAAAAAGAAAATATTAGATAATATACACAATGGAGAAATTATATTATTACATTCAACATCTAAAGATAATAGTAATATTTTAGATTATTGTATAAAAGAAATTAAAAATATGGGGTATGAATTTAAAAGTTTAGACGAATTTGAATAATAGAAGTATACAGGGTTTATAGGCATCCTTTTAAAAACCTAAATATATTAATTTAAGGAGCATTGAGGTATTTAAAATATAAATGCTTCATATAAATTTGTTATATGAAAAGAAATAAGAAAAAAGGCGTAAGTAAATTAGATAGATTATTAGAATTGCCAGATGAATTAATTTCTAATGAGCCTAAAATAACAATAATGGCATTTAACAAGTGCTTAATAGAAAATTATAAATCTATTTTAGAATATCAAGAGTTTTACATTAGACTAAGTACTTATATAGGAATTATAAATATAAATGGTTTTAATATGCAATTAAATGAAATGACAAATGATGATTTATTAATAGAAGGAAAAATTGAGAGTATAGATTTTGAGAGTACAATAGAAAACAAGGAGGAATAACTTTGCGTTTTAAGATATTACTTGCTTATATTTTGGGATATTTAGAGATAAAAGTAGAAGGATATTTTATAGAAAAATTTATAAATAATTGCTTAAAAAGTAATATTTTTTTATGGAATATAAAAAGAAAAAGAACTACTATAATGACATGTAATATAGGAGTAAAAGATTTTAAAAATATAAGAAAAATATTAAAGAAAACAAATTGTAGAATAAAAATAGAAAAGAAAAAAGGTCTACCATTTACATTTAATAAATATAGAAAAAGAAAAATTTTTGCTTTGTTAATATTTATAATTTTAATAATAATTGCAATATTATCAAATTTTGTATGGAATATACAAATAGAAGGAACAGAAAAAATAAGTAAAGATGAATTAATACAAACTTTAAAAGAAGAAGGATTATCTATAGGTAAGTTTAAACCAGGAATAGAAACTAGAGAAATTATAAATAAAGTAAGATTAGATAGAGATGATATAGCGTGGATTGGAATTGAAATTACTGGAACAAATGCAATTGTTAAAGTGGTGGAAGCCGAGGAAAAGCCAGAAATTGTAGATGAAGATGAGTATTGTAATATTGTTGCAACAAAAGATGGAGTTGTAACTAAGATAATGGCGCAAAATGGTACACCCCTAGTAAAAAATGGAGATTTAATAAAAAAAGGTACAGTGCTAATAGGTGGATGGCTTGAGGGAAAATATACAGGAACTCGTTATGTGCATTCAAATGGGCAAGTTGAGGCAAAAGTTTGGTATACACAAAAAGAAAGAGTATATTTAAAAGAGACTAAAAAGGAAGATACAGGAGAGGCTCAAAATAAATATTCCGTAAATATAAATAATTTTATAATAAATTTTAATAAAAGGGTTTCAAAATTCGAAAATTATGATACAATAGAAGAGGCTAAAAAAATAAAGTTATTTTCTAATTTTTACTTACCAATAGAATTAGTAAAAACTACTTATAAAGAGTACAAAGTTGTAGAAATAGCACATACTTTAGAAGAAGCTAAAACAATTGGTATTGAAAGGGCAAAAGATAAATTAAATGCGCAAATAGAAAATACTAACAATATAAGCGATGAACAAGTTAACATAAAAGAAGAAACAAATTTTGTTGATGTAGAAGTTGTTTATGAAGTAAAAGAAAATATAGGGACAAAAGAAAAAATAGTATTTTGAAAGGAAGAGTGCATATGGAAGAAAGAAGTTTAAGAGTATACAATTCAGAGAGAACATTTTTTAATAAAATAGCAAATGGTTTAACAAAAATGTTAATACCAACTAAAATTGGAATTAATGGTTTCTTAATAACTATAAAAAGAACTAATATTTTAAAAGCATACGAAGAAGTAAAGAAAAATGTAGACATAGAAGATGATGAAAAGAAGGAAATGCTAGACAAAAAATATGAAGATATGTATGCTTTATACTTAGAAGCTATAGATAAATACATAATGGATTCAATTTATAAAAAGGTGAAAACAGATACTGCAAGTGATTTTGAAAAAAATGCCTTATCAAATTATTATAATATAATTCAATTAAAAGATAATGATTATACAGAATTTAAGTATAGAAAACAAATATATTTATTAGGATTAGACTACGATAATATAGAGTCACATGGAAAACCTCAAGCAATAGAAAGGTACAGAAATTTCTATGGAAGTGAAATGGAAACTCTATATAAAGGACTTTTAAAACATTACTCTATAAAATTGTCAGACAATTTAACAGCAGGAGATAGAGATACAGTTTATAATAAAATATTTAATACATTAGCAGATTATGTAGAAAATATTTTACCAATAAAAATGCAAGAAGATGGAGAAAAATATAAAGAAGTTGTAGAAGAATATAATAACTTTGACAAATTTACAATAGGAAAACTAGACCAAAATGATGTAATAGAGAAAAATTTAATTTTGATTGGAATTAGTAGAAAATTGTTTACACACAGCCTACCACTAGTTGTAGCAGAAAGTTGTTATATCAAATTACTTAAAGATGCAAGAAATTTAATAGTAGATACAAAAATTTTGAGAAAAAAGGAAAAAGCATATTCTTTATTAATTAATATAATAGAAGAATACAATTTAAGAGTATTACTAACTAAAATTTATTGGGACAAGCCAGATCAAAGAGAGGAATATAAAGAATTTTCTAAAAAATATAGAGAGGTAGAAAAGTTAAGTATTATAAATAAAGAAGAATATTTAAGACAAAAACAAATATTATTCTTAAAAGCAGATTTAAAGAAAGTATACCAAAATGAAAACCGTTATTATAAAATTATAAAGTTTTATAAAGATAAGCTTGTAGAACTAGGTGCAATGAGAAAATTAAAAAATGGTTGTATATCTTATGGTTACTATATAAAAGTTGACAAAAAGTTAAAAAAAGTTGTTAACAAATAGGAGGACTTATGAAAATTACATCAGAAATAACTCTTAAAGGAGTAGATAAAAAAGATAGCCACGAAGACCTAATAGATAGAGTTGTAGAAAAATGTTTTGAAATAGAAAACTTAGATTCAGATAAAGTTTATGTTGCAATTACATTAACAACTCCTGAAAATATAAGAGAAATAAATAAAGAATTTAGGAACATAGATAAGGAAACAGATGTGCTATCTTTTCCTATTTTTGAAAAAAAAGACATAGATATGCTTAGAAAAAATGATGAAGTTGTAGATAAAAATATGCCACAAGATGTTCTAGGAGATATTATAATATCTGTAAAAAAAGTAGAAGAACAAGCAGAAGAATATGGACATAGTATTGAAAGAGAACTTGCATATATGATAGTACATGGTTTTTATCATTTAATGGGATATGACCATATGAATGATGAAGATAAAAAAGCTATGAGAGAGAAAGAGGAAAAAGTTTTAAAAAGTTTAGATATAGTTAGAGAATAAAGGGATGATAAATTGTTATGAAAAAAGACAATAATGGGGAAAAAGAAACTAAAAAAAACTCAAAAGAAACAAAAGTTAACTCAGATAAAAGAATAAAAAACAGTGGATTTATAGATGCTTGGAAAAACGCTATAAACGGTATTATTTATGCAACAACTACACAAAGCAATATTAAAAAACAACTTATTATTGCTGTTGTAGTTGTTGTTATTAGTTTATTTTTTAATTTATCTAAAGCAGAATTTTTATGCTTTTTATTTACAATAATATTAATTTTATTTGCAGAAATGACTAATACAGCAATAGAAACAGTTGTTGACTTATGTACAGAAGTATATCATCCAAAAGCTAAAATTGCTAAAGATGTAGCAGCAGGAGGAGTAGTAGTAACAACTATAAATGCTGTTATTGTAGCTTATTTCTTATTTTTTGATAAGTTAAGCGAAATGGGAATTGCATTTTTACAAAATATAGCTACATCACCACAACATTTGGCTTTTTCTGTAATAATTATAGTAATTATAGCAGCTTTGGCATTAATAGCATTTTCTAAAACAAACAAGCATAAAATATTTAATGATAAATTTATTCCAAGTGGTCATGCAACAATAGCTTTTGCAGCAAACACTATTATATGGATTTCTACCCAAAATCCAGTAATATTAATTTTATCACTTGTAATGGCTATATTAATTGCAGAAAGTAGAATTCAAGCGAAAGAGCATAGGCTTTCTGAGGTGATTTTTAGTGCTTGTTTGGGAACTATTTTAGTACTAGTTTTATATGGAATAGCTAGATTATTTATAGCATAGAAAATGGTTTATAGGTTACCACATAAAACCTAAATATGTTGTACAAGGAGAAGTATAATAATTTTATTATACGGTAAATAAGTATGAAAATTAAAAGTCAAAAAGGTGGAGTAAAAGTTTTAGTAGGAATTTTAATAGTTTTAATACTTGCAGCAGGGGCTCTTTTAGCAGTAAAGTATTTAAAAGGAGATAAAACACAAGTAACTGCTAATGAAAATGTAGATGGAATGGAAGCAAATAAAGTAGAAGAAAAAAAGCCAGTTACTTTTTCTGGTAAAGATAGACCATTTGCAGTAATGATAGACAACCACAAAAGTGCAATGCCACAAGCAAATTTGTCAGAAGCAGAACTAGTTTATGAAATAATAGTAGAATATGGTGAAACTAGATTAATGGCAATATATAAAGGAGACAATTTAGATAAAATAGGTCCAATAAGAAGTGCTAGGCACTATTTTGTAGATTATGCATTAGAAAATGATGCTATTTATGTTCACTTTGGTGAAAGCCCACAGGCAGAAGAGGCAATAGATAAATATTTTGTTCCAGATATAAACGGAATAAATGAAAGTGAGAAATATTTTAGAAGAACAAATAGCAGATATGCTCCACATAATGTTGTAACAGATACAAAAAGTTTGTTAGATATATCTAATAAAAAAGGTTATAGAACAACATCGGATGAAGATAGTGTATTAAATTATGTTTTGGATGAAGTAAATTTAGACAATGGTCAAAGTGCTGTAAATATAACTATTCCATATTCAATTTATAATACAGTAAAATATAAATATGATAGTGAAAACAAAAATTATATTAGATATTCAAGAGACGAAAAACAAGTAGATTGGGATACTAAAGAACCAGTAACTGTAAAAAATATAATAATAGCCAAAGTAAAAAATAAAACTTTAAATGATGGTTCAGAAAAAGATAGACAAACAATAGATAATATAGGTACATTGGAAGGATATTATATTACAAATGGAAAAGCAATTCCTATAACTTGTGAAAAAGAATCTGTTACTTCAAAAACTGTATATAAAGACTTAGAAGGAAATGAAATAAAAGTAAATGATGGAAATACATTTATACAAATGTGCCCAAGTGATGCAAAACTAGCAATAGAGTAGAAATAAATATAAAGTGATATTTGCTGAAAATAATAAACTTTAAGTTTATTATTAGTGATTATAAATTTAGAATAATTATATAAAAGTTTATATGCATAGCATTGTTAAAGTAAATAATATAATGAAAGGAGATATGATGTATTTATTTATTAAAGTAAGTAGATACATCATAAAAAATATATATGAGTTGTGTAGATGAAAAAATAATAGAAGAAACAAATAAAATACTTGAAAAATATAAAAAAGAAAAAGATAATTTAATTCCAATACTAAATGATATACAAGTTAAATTTGGATATATACCAAAAAGGTCTCAAATCGAGATTTCCAAATATTTACAAATTCCGATGGCAGAAATTTTTGGTGTTATAACTTTTTATTCAAGATTTTCTCTTGAACCAAAAGGAAAATATAATATATCTGTATGTTTAGGTACAGCTTGCTTTGTAAAAGGTTCACAGGCAATATTTGATAGGTTAAAAGAAAGACTAAAATTAGAAGATGGCCAAACAAGTGCAGATGGAAAGTTTTCTATAGATACTACTAGATGTGTTGGAGCATGTGGCATAGCACCAGTATTTACTGTAAACAACGAAGTATATGGGCATGCAACAGTAAAGAAATTAGACGAAGTATTAGATAAATTAGAAAAAGAAGGATAGTAAATACATTTTAAAATTATTTTTATATAGAATATTAATTTTAATAAAAAGTAATATAAAAACAGTAGTAATTGTATAATTAAAACGGTTTATCATTGTTATAAGGAGGTTTTAAATGAAGACTATAGAACAGTTAAATAAAATAAGAGTAGAAAAAAGAATAGAATTAGATTTAAGAAAAAATACAAATGCTGACACAAGAGAAAAACACATTTTGGTATGTAATGGTACAGGATGTACTTCTTCAAAATCACCCCAAATATTAGATAATTTCAGAAAAATAATAGAAGAAAAAGGTATAAAGAATGTAAAAGTTATAAAAACAGGCTGTTTTGGATTATGTGCCAAAGGTCCAATTGTTATAATAAGACCAGAAGATACTTTTTATGCAATGGTAAAACCAGAAGATTGTGAAGAAATTATACAGTCACATATAATAGATGGAAAAATTGTAGAAAGATTATTATGCAAAGATGTAGATGGTAAAATAGTAAATAAATTGGATGATCTTACATTTTACAAAAAACAAAAAAGAATAGCTTTAAAAAATTGTGGTGTAATAAATCCAGAAGACATAGATGAATACATAGCTTTTGATGGATATAGAGCATTAGCTAGAGTTTTGGTAGAAATGACACCAGATGAAGTAATACAGACCATAGATAAATCAGGTTTGCGTGGAAGAGGTGGAGCAGGTTTTCCAACAGGAAAAAAGTGGAGAAGCACAAAAGATGCAGTAGGAGAAAAGAAATTTGTTGTATGTAATGCAGATGAAGGGGATCCAGGAGCTTTTATGGATAGGAGTATATTAGAAGGAGACCCTCATGCAGTACTAGAAGCAATGGAGATTGCTGGATACTCAATAGGTGCAGAAAAAGGTTTTATATATGTAAGAGCTGAATATCCAATTGCAGTAAATAGATTACAAATTGCTATAAATCAAGCAAGAGAATATGGTATACTTGGGAAAAATATTTTTGGAACAGGATTTAATTTTGATATAGAAATAAGACTAGGTGCAGGGGCTTTTGTATGTGGAGAAGAAACAGCATTATTAGAGTCAATAGAGGGAAGACGTGGTCAACCAAGAGTAAAACCACCATATCCAGCACAAAGTGGTTTATGGGGATATCCAACATTAATAAATAATGTTGAAACATATGCTAATATAGCACAAATTATATTAAAAGGACCAGAATGGTATTCTTCTATAGGAACACAGAATTCAAAAGGAACAAAAGTATTTGCTTTAGGTGGAAATGTTAATAATGTTGGATTAGTTGAAGTACCAATGGGAACAACTTTAAGGGAAATTGTTTACGACATAGGTGGTGGAATACCAAATGGTAGAGAATTTAAAGCAGCACAAACAGGTGGGCCTTCTGGTGGTTGCATTCCAAAAGAGCATCTAGATACACCTATAGATTATGAATCTTTAAAAGCTATAGGTTCAATGATGGGGTCTGGTGGACTTATTGTAATGGATGATACTAAATGCATGGTGTGTTTAGCAAAATTTTATTTACAATTTACAGTAAGTGAGAGCTGTGGAAAATGTACACCATGTAGAATTGGAACAAAAAGAATGCTAGAAATACTAGAAAAGTTATGTAGTGGGGAAGGAAACGAATATGACATATATAGACTAGAAAAATTAGCTGTAAATATACAAAAATCTAGCATATGCGGTTTAGGTCAAAGTGCTCCAAACCCAGTAATAAGTACATTAAAATATTTTAGAGAAGAATTTAGACAACATGCTATAGAAAAAGAATGTAAAGCAATGGAATGTAAAGCTTTAGCAAAAATAGAAATAGATGAGGATAAGTGTAAAGCTTGTGGATTATGCCAGAAAAATTGTCCAGTAAATGCAATTGAAGGTAAAGGAAGAGATAAAAGACATATTAATCAAGATAAATGTATTAAGTGTACTACTTGTATTAGGTCTTGCCCTTTCCATGCCATAGGCTAATTCAAAAAACAAACTTCGCATTTCGTTGTCAAAATTTAGATAAAAAATCCTCGACGTACACAAAGTACGCCTTCGGTTTTTTACTAAATTTTTCCTAGAACTACTCGTTTCTTTTTTGAATTATTATAAGGTTAAAGTTAGTTTAGTAATACTTGTTTTTTATTAAAGCTGTTAATGCAAAAAATAAATATTCCAAGGAGGAGAAGAATGGTTAATTTAAAAATAGATGGAAAAAATGTTGTTGTTCCAGAGGGTACTACAATATTAGATGCAGCAAAACAAGCAGGAATAGATATCCCAACATTGTGCTTTTTGAAAGAAATAAATGAAGTTGGAGATTGTAGAATGTGTATTGTTGAAGTTGAAGGAAGAAAAGGTTTTGCAACTTCATGTATACAAAAGGTAGAAGAAGGAATGGTTGTACATACACATACACCAAATGTATTAGAAGCAAGACATACCATACTTGATTTAATTATTTCTAATCACTCTAAAGATTGCTTAACTTGTACACGTTCTGGTAATTGCGAACTTCAAGATTTAGCAATTAAGTTTAATGTTTTGGATATAGATTATAAAGGAGAGAGAACAGAACACAAAATAGATGATAAATCTCCTTCAATTGTAAGAGATTTTAATAAATGTATTTTGTGTAGAAGATGTGTGGCAACTTGTAAAAATGTTCAAAATATTGGTGCAATTGATTGTATTGAAAGAGGTTTTGAGTCTTGTATTTCTACTACATATGACCATAGTTTAAATGATGTAAACTGTACATTTTGTGGTCAATGTATAGAAGCTTGTCCAACAGGTGCTCTTCATGAGAAAGAAAATATAAATGATGTGTGGGCAAAATTAAAAGACCCTGATACATATGTTGTAGTTCAAACAGCACCATCTGTAAGAGTAGCACTTGGAGAAGAATTTAAAATGGAAATTGGCACAAATGTTACTGGAAAGATGGTATCTGCATTAAAACGTTTGGGATTTGATAAAGTATTTGATACAAATGTTGGTGCTGATTTTACTATAATGGAAGAGGCACATGAATTTTTGGAAAGACTTAAAGAAAAAGACAATATGCCAATGATTACATCATGTTGTCCTAGCTGGATAAAATTTATTGAAATGAATTATCCTGATTTATTACAACATTTATCAAGTTGTAAATCTCCACATCAAATGCTTGGTTCATTATTGAAAACATATTTTGCTAAAAAGGAAAATATAGATCCTAGCAAGATATATGTTGTTTCAATAATGCCTTGTGTTGCTAAAAAGTATGAAAGGCAAAGACCAGAATTAAAAAATAATGGATTATATGATGTTGATAATGTTATTACTACTAGAGAACTTGCAAGAATGATTAAACAAGCTAATATTGATTTTGAAAAGATTGAAGATCAAGAGTATGATATGCCATTAGGAGAAACAACAGGTGCCGGAGCTATATTTGGAGTAACGGGTGGAGTAATGGAAGCAGCACTTAGAACTGCTCAAGATAAATTAAAGGGAGAAGACGTAGAAAAATTTGAATTTATTGAAGTACGAGGAGAAAAAGGAATAAAAGAAGCTAATATAACAATTAATGGTAGAAATTTACATGTAGCAGTAGTAAGTGGATTGTCAAATGCAAAAAAAATATTAGAAGAATTAAAGTTAGGAAAATCAAGTTATGATTTTATTGAAGTAATGGCATGTCCTGGTGGATGTATAATGGGTGGAGGACAACCAATAAAAAATTCAAAAGTTCGTGCTAAAATGGATATAGCAAAATTGAGAGGAAAAGCATTATACTCAATTGATGAAAAAAGTAAAATTAGAAAGTCTCATGAAAATCCTATAGTGAAAAAAGTTTATGAAGAATTTTTGGAAGAACCTGGCAGTTATAGAGCACATAAATTATTACATACAACATATTCTAAGAAAGAAAAATATAAAAAATAGTTCCAATATTAATTTGGAACTATTTTTAAATTATTTGCATTCTTGTTTATTTTGTTTATCAGTTTCACGATTTGGATTATTTTTGCTATTATTTTTATTTTCTTTGTTTTTCTTTGCCATTGAAAGCACCTCCATTTCATAATTTATATTAGTTTAACACCATTTTTAAAAAATATACATAAAATACATTGAATAAAAATAAAAAAAGTGATATATTAGCATTGTTAAAGGAGGAATGATTGGAATGTATGTAAATGAAAAATTAAATGAATTTAATGAATATATAAAATTTAGAAAGGTCGCTGTAATAGGTTTAGGAGTGAGTAATTTACCATTACTTGACTATTTACATGATAAAAAAGCTACTGTAACAATATTTGATGATAGAAATATAGATGAGCTACCAAAAGAAATAGTCGAAAAAATAACAAATTATGGTTTTAATTTTTCTTTTGGAAAAAATTCACTAGAAAAATTACAAAATTTTGATTTGATATTTCGTTCTCCAAGTTGTTTACCAACAAAACCAGAGTTACAAGCTGAAATAAAGCGTGGCGCGATTGTCACAACAGAAATTGAATTACTAATGAAAATGTGTCCATCAAAAATTATTGGTGTAACAGGAAGTGACGGAAAAACAACAACA
>ERZ826220.3387-NODE-3387-length-12377-cov-3.533680_pt1 | contig 12377 bp, 10 predicted proteins | sample MGYA00519927_ERZ826220 | MGnify/ENA primary metagenome ERZ826220 (study PRJEB31778, sample SAMEA3449225) | human gut metagenome | biome: human gut; feature: human-associated habitat; material: faeces | place: United Kingdom | collected 2010/2012 ...
CATAAGAGAAAAATATGCAAGTACAAAATATTCCACTCTTACCCCGGTATCAGAAACAGGTACTAATTCATACAAGTACACTCAAACTATTTCGGGTTCAACCGATTCCGATTTATACACAGTCGATACTTTTTTTGAAAAAGGCGATTATGTGTACAATTTTGCCGTAACGACTAATTTAGATTACGATGAAATGGAACTTAACACAATTCTAAACAGTATAAAGGCAGAAGAACTTGATTCTTCAAAAATCGGTAAATTGATGAGAAACGACCCTGAGGATACCTTAAACACAGCAAAAGTCGGAGATTATCAATTTTCAATTCCTGCGTCATGGAAACTTTTCTCAAAAGCATCTCAAGGATCTTCATATACGAACGTTTCATATGTAAACACATATACAACTTCGGGAATTATTTATGCCAGCATGACCGGTTCTGATTTCAAGCAAACTAACCTTTCTACAGTTGCAAACTCATACTCAAAGAGTATAACTCAAGACGATGAACACGAAATGTTCAAAAAAGTTGAGTACACTTCAATAAACGGTAAACGTTATGCTTATTTCACATATACAACAACAAGCAAAGCTGACAATAAATCATATGGAACCGTATATATGACTTGTGACAACGGAACGGCTCATATATTTACACTTATACAAAACGAAGTGTTCTACGGATCGGCTGAAATTGACGATTTTATCGACATCGTTAACTCATTTCAAAGCAAATAAAATTTAAAATTCTGTATTAAAAGTTCGGATTTTTTATCCGAACTTTTATTTATATATTTTTTCTAAATAAATATATATAAGTTGTAAATTTTTTTTTTGGTTTGTTGACTTTTCACAAAAAATATGTTATATTTAATTACAATTAATAGTGGTGCAGTATCCTAGTCAGTACGGCTCTTCGGAAAGCGGGCCTAAAAATCCGCCAAATGGCACATCGATGAAGTTTCTGGTGTTTTGCTTTGAACGCCCAGTTCGGGGCTGATGCTGGGAGTTAAGGTTTAGGGGCGGTTTCCAACGGCATGGTAACCTTACCCCCTTTTCCGTGGAGGCCTATGACTGTGGCGGCCCATACCTCCTAAGGGAGCAAGTCGTTACGGCATAGGGGAAAACCTGTTTTGCGGTTAGTAATTCACGTCCTCACAAGGGACGTGGTATGAATGCTGTGGGCAGCGTAGCCAGCCTTGAGTGGATATGGCGGATAGACGCCCAAAACTTTTTCGCCACTCGGCCAGTGGCAAAAAGGCAATGCGTCTTGAAACCATATTTGCAAAAGAGGATACGGAAAGCTCAGGCTGTTTGGGAAAACTTCTAGGCTGTCGTAATTGGATGAACAGGGGATTGCAGTGCGGACTCAGTGGCAATCCGGTAACTACAAAACAGTATAAGTCTTTAATGGGAAACCGCTTTTTCGGCGACGATTAAGCAGATTTATGGGAAAGCCAACCGGACCTATGCCGCAAACTTTACTCTGTTCATTACCCTATTTTAAATATTGAAATTCTTGATCGGCATTTTGCCGATTTATTATTATAGAAAAGGAGATTTATAAACTTGGATAAATCTGACTCTCACAGGCGAAAAAAATTTAAAGTACCAAAACCTGATTCAAATGTTTCAACTTCGCACAAATGGACGATTTTCGTAATCTTCCTTTCGTTCGTGCTGTCATTGGTATTCAGTCTTATAACATCGGTTGCGATGCAATCGCTCAATTTATTTTTTGCATTTATAGTTTTGTTCGCTATCATTGCAATAAATATTTTATTCGATATGATTGGTACGGCTGTTCAGTCTGCGGAAGAAAAGCCTTTTCATTCCCTTGCGGCACGCAAAGTCAAAGGTGCAAGAGAAAGTATTTCCGTAATACGTCACGCACCTCAGCTTGCAAACTTATGCTGTGACGTAATCGGCGATATTGCCGGAATTATTTCCGGTGCAACGACAACTCTTATTGTTTCGGAACTTGTCGTAAAATTTAACCTGAGCGGTATATTGCCGAGCCTTATACTTACAGGTATTGTCAGTTCTCTTACTATCGGCGGTAAAGCTATGTCTAAGGGAATCTCTATGAATAACGGTAACTCAATCGTTTTTACGGTTGGAAAAATAATGAGTGTTTTTAAACGTTGCAAATAACATTAATGGGGCATTGGTGATGGAGAAAATTTTAAATAAAATCGAATCACCCGATGATTTGAAAAAATTAAATAAAGACGAATTGAAAACTCTTTGCAGTGAAATTCGCGAGTTTCTGATTGACAGTGTATCGGAAACCGGCGGTCATCTCGCCTCAAACTTGGGGATTGTTGAATTGACCGTTGCTATTCACACTGTTTTTAATGTGCCTGAAGATAAGATTGTCTTTGACGTAGGTCATCAGTCTTATGTGCATAAAATTCTTACAGGAAGAAAAGACGGGTTCAAGTCGCTCCGTCAGTTCGGCGGAATGTCGGGATTTCCGAAAACAAGTGAAAGTGATTGTGACGTATTTAATACCGGTCACAGCTCAACTTCAATTTCAGCCGCACTCGGTATTGCCAGAGGGCGTGACCTTGCCGGTGACAATTACAATGTAATTTCAGTATTCGGTGACGGTGCTCTTACGGGCGGTATGATGTACGAGGCTATGAATGACGCAGGTCATTCAAAAACACCGCTTATACTTATTTTGAACGACAACGCAATGTCTATTTCAAAAAATGTCGGTGCGGTGTCAAAACACTTACGTTCACTCAGAATGTCGCCGTTTTATTTCCGTTCAAAACACGCGGTTGAAAACTTTTTAAAAAAAATGCCTACAATAGGCAAACCTACCGCAAATATATTAAAGCAAATAAAACGTTTCTTCCGCAGGCTTGTAATCCCTACAACGATTTTTGACGATATGGGATTTATATATATGGGACCTGTTGACGGTCACAACCTAACAGAAATTATACAGTGTCTTGAATATGCAAAAGAAGAAAAGCGACCTGTCTTTATTCACGTCCACACGAAAAAGGGCAAAGGTTATGCCCCTGCGGAAAACAATCCGCAAAAATTCCACGGCATATCACCTTTTGACAAAGCTACGGGTGAAACGAAAAAAGGCAGTGAAACATACAGTGCAAGATTTGGTAATACGCTTGTCAGATTAGCGAAAAACAACAAGAAAATAGTTGCAATCACAGGTGCAATGCCTAACGGCACAGGACTTGACGAATTTCAAGAACAATATAAAGACAGATTTTTTGATGTCGGTATTGCCGAACAGCACGGTGTTACGCTTTCAGCAGGACTGGCAACGGTCGGATACACTCCTGTTATACCGTTGTATTCATCATTCTTGCAACGTGCATACGACCAAACTTTGCACGACGTCTGTCTGCAAAGACTTCACGTTGTATTTCCTATCGACCGTGCCGGTATAGTCGGCGCAGACGGTGAAACACACCAGGGTGTATACGATATTTCGTACTTATCACATATGCCGAATATGACAATTCTTTCACCTGCCACGCTCGACCAGCTTGAATATATGCTTGATTTTGCAATCAATAAATTTAATGCACCGATTGCAATACGTTACCCACGCGGCGGAACAGAGGCTGAAAATGTGCCTTCCGCTTTCACTTTGGGACAAGCACAGTGCATACAAAACGGCTCGGATGTTACAATTATCGCAACAGGCAGAATGGTTAAACGTGCCGAAGAAGTTGCAAAACTTACAACGAAATCAGTTGAAATTTTAGCTATGCCTACAATAAAACCGCTTGATACAAAGAGCATAATCGACTCGGCAAAAAAGACAGGCAGTGTTATAACCATTGAGGACAACGTAAAAATCGGCGGTATGGGAAGTATGATAGGCACATTGCTTGAAGAAAACCATATCGACTGCAAATTTAAAATATTTGCTTTCCCCGACCAACCGATTACGCACGGCTCAATAGATGAACTTGATAAATTATACGGACTTGGTGCAAAGACGATTGCATCAAAAATAGATTAAAAGGATAAGAACTATGGGAAAAATAAGACTTGACGCACTTCTTGTCAAAAACGGACAGGTACAAAGCCGTGAAAGAGCGAAAGCTCTAATTATGGCAGGACAAGTGTATGTAAAAAACCAAAAATGCGACAAAGCCGGACAGATGGTTGACGAAGATACAACCGTTGCGGAAATTCGCGGCGAAACTTTAAAATATGTAAGCCGCGGCGGATTAAAACTCGAAAAAGCTATGCAGGAATTTCCGATTACCCTTGAGGGTAAAACCACAATGGACATAGGTGCGTCAACCGGCGGTTTCACCGATTGTATGCTCCAAAACGGTGCTGTTAAGGTATTCGCCGTTGACGTCGGCTACGGTCAGTTCGCGTGGAAATTACGTCAGGACGAAAGAGTCGTAAATATGGAGCGTACCAATATCCGCTATGTGACACCTGAGGACATTGGCGAAGAAATTGATTTTGCGTCTGTTGACGTGTCATTTATTTCGCTTAAACTTGTACTTCCCGTTGCAAAAACACTTCTTGCCGATAACGGCGAAATTGTCGCACTTATAAAGCCACAATTCGAGGCAGGACGTGAACAGGTCGGTAAAAAAGGTGTTGTAAAAGACATAAAGGTACACTATGAAGTTATAAAGAAAATTCTTGACTTCGCACGAAGTATTGATTTGCACGTTGCAGGTCTTTCATTCTCACCTATCAAAGGTCCGGAGGGCAACATTGAATATCTTGCATATTTGAAGAAAGCCGAATGTGAGGATAACATCACAGATGAAAAAATACAAGAAATAGTAGATAAATCACACAATCTGCTTTAAGAAAGGAATGAACAGAAATGCTTGCCGAAAATACAGTTTTAACAGGCAGACGTGCGATAACACGTTCATATGCAAAAATAAATCTTACACTTGACGTACTTTCAAAACGCGAAAACGGTTATCACGACATTAAAATGATTATGCAGACAGTATCGCTGTTTGACCTTATTTTAGTCGATAAAACGCACAAAGGTATTTCTATTTCAACAAATTTGCCGTATTTGCCTTGCAACGAAAAAAATATCGCCTATAAAGCGGCAGACGCATTTTTCAAAGCGACAGGTATTCGCGGCGGTGCAAAGATTGTAATTCACAAAAATATACCCGTAGCCGCAGGGCTTGCCGGCGGCAGCGGTAATTGTGCGGCGGTTCTTACCGCAATAAATATGCTCCACGGCAATCCTCTTTCTAATGATGAGCTTATGCATATCGGTGCGTCACTCGGTGCAGATGTGCCGTACTGTTTTGACGGCGGTACACAGCTTGCGGAGGGTATCGGTGAAATTTTAAAACCGCTCTCCCCTATGCCGAATGCGTACATCTTACTTGTAAAACCGCCTATCAACGTATCTACGGCGCTTATTTACGAACAAATCGACAACGCACCTATCGAAATTCGTCCCGACACAGACGGAATGATTGACTCTTTAAATAATAACGACCTTTACGGCGTTGCAGACAGGCTTTGCAACGTTATGGAAAACGTGACCGCTAAAATGTATCCGATTGTCGGCGGTATCAAAACCAAAATGATTATGAACGGCGCCGTTAATGCCGTTATGAGCGGTTCGGGTCCGACTGTTTTCGGTATTTTTGACGATTTTGAAAAGGCAAAAAAATCCGCTGACAGTTTTGCTTATCAGTTTAAGGACGTATTTCTTACGCAAGTTTTAAATTAAACGAGGTGATTATTTTTGGAGAAAGACAAGGATATTATAGAAGTAATCATTGACGAACAACCGACAAACAATAAAAAAATCAAGTTTGCATATTGGGATAATCTCGCAAAGGATTTATCACCGCTGTTTATAAAAATATCATCGGCAGTATGTATTGTGATTGTTTTGGGAGTATTTTTTGTCGGCTTTTTCATACCGAAAAACGATAACAACATAACAAAACGACTTGAAAAATTACAAAATACAAATTCGGAATATATTACGGCACAAAACAATTATTCATCGCTTTCCGATGAAATAAATACTCTTAATTCGGATTTAGCCGATAAGAAAAAAAACTATGAAGAATTTACAACGTCGCAAAACGGTCTTGAAAAAATAAATGACGAAAAGAAGAAAAATATACCAAATCAGTATCGCCCTGCTGCTCTGCTTCATACAGACGGCAGGGATTGCTATGTATGGTCAGAGCCGCCCGCGCGCCGCTTCCAAAAGGATACACAGGCTGCAGGCAGACTCCCTCCATACCCTGCGGAAGGCTGTACAGATGCAAGCCGACAGTCTGACTCCGGCAACGGACAAACCAATGCCGCATCAGGCGGTTACGCCCGCCGACAGCATTGCCACCGCCGACAGCATTGCAGCCGAAAATAAGAAAAAATTGCTGGAAATGACCTCTTCCCCCACCCTGCAGGAACAGGAAGTGCCGGCCGACAGTCTGCATAAAGAGATAAACAGGAAGATGTGGATTCCCAACCCCACGAAAGCAACCTGGCTGGCGCTTGTGATCCCCGGAGGAGGACAAATCTACAACCGGAAATATTGGAAACTGCCCATCTTCTACGGCGGATTTGCCGGTTGCGCCTATGCCCTGACATGGAACAGCAAAATGTACAAGGACTACTCTACCGCCTATAAAGACGCAATGAACGGCAATATGCAGTCCAGCAGCATCACCGACCTGTTGCCGCCCGGATATACAATCTCCGAAACCCAATTGAAAGAATTGCTGCGCAAGCGAAAAGACACTTACCGCAGATACCGCGACCTAAGTATCTTCGCTTTCATCGGGGTCTACCTGCTGTCTGTCATAGACGCTTATGTGGATGCCGAATTATCCAATTTCGACATAACCCCCGACCTCAGCATGAAGGTAGAGCCCGCCGTCATCAATACCCAAACAAGCAATTCTTCCAACCGCTCCGTTGGATTGCAATGCAGCTTCAGATTTTAAAGAAACAAATAAAACAGATTTATCCATGACAAATAAACCCGCATACATGAGAAAAATAATCATAGGTTCCTCACTTCTGTTCAGCATATTGCTCGCAGTTCCACAGGCACATGCCCAGGAAAGCGTAGACGTAATCATTCACGACAACGGGACGGAACGCCGGGAAGTTATCGACTTGCCCAAAAGCATGACCTACCCCGTAGACAGTCTGCTCAACGACTGGAAAGCCAAAAACTATATCGATTTGGGAAAGGATTGCAGTACCTCTATCGTAAATCCTGAGTTCAGCGACTCCATATACATCGACCGGCTCTCACGCATGCCGACCGTCATGGAAATGCCGTACAACGAGATTGTACGCAAATTCATCGACATGTACACCGGACGTCTCCGCAATCAGGTGGCTTTCATGCTGAGCGCCTGCAACTTCTACATGCCCATTTTTGAAGAAGCCCTCGACACATACGGCTTGCCATTGGAGCTAAAATATCTGCCTATTATCGAGTCGGCCCTCAATCCCTCCGCCGTATCCCGCGCAGGCGCTTCCGGACTATGGCAGTTCATGCTTAATACAGGCAAAATATACGGACTGGAAAGCAACAGTCTGGTGGACGAACGCCGCGACCCGATTAAAGCTACCTGGGCCGCCGCACGTTATCTCAAAGACATGTATGCCATCTACCAAGACTGGAACCTGGTGATTGCCGCCTACAACTGCGGCCCGGGAACAATCAACAAAGCCATTCGACGTGCAGGCGGCAAAACGGACTATTGGGAAATCTATAATTATCTGCCCAAAGAAACACGAGGATACGTACCCGCCTTCATTGCCGCCAACTACGTAATGACTTACTACTGCAAACACAACATCTGTCCCATGGAAACCAATATTCCGGACGCGACAGACACCATACAAGTGAACCGTAACCTGCATTTTGAGCAAATAGCCGATGTCTGCGGCATCAACATGGATGAAATCAAAAGCCTGAACCCCCAGTACAAAAGAAATATCGTTCCGGGTGACAGCAAGCCCCGTACACTCCGCCTGCCGATAAACTATATCAGTACTTTTATTGACAGCCAAGACACGATCTATGCCCACCGCAGCGCAGAACTGTTCAAAAACCGCCGGACCGTATCCGTTGCAAACACCCGCAGCACAGCGCGCAGCAGCAAAGGGAAAAGTTCCCCACAAGGAGAAGTAACCTATCACAAAATACGCAGCGGAGAAACCCTGTCGACCATCGCACGCAAATACGGCGTGACCGTCAACCAGATAAAAAACTGGAATGGCATGAGCAGCACCAGAATTAATGCAGGAAAGCGACTGAAGATTTACAAATAAAGACATAAATACTTGCCCGGTGTTGAAAATTGCTTATTTTTGCAAAAAGTGAAGAAAAAAGGAGAACGGTATATGGAAGAGAATGTAAGCCAGAAGGAGAAAGAGAAAGCCGAAGAAGAAATGATTGAACAGGCATTCCAGGAACTGTTGAACGATTATTTGGCAACCAAGCATCGCAAGCGCGTCGAAATAATAACCAAAGCATTCAATTTCGCCAACCAGGCACACAAGGGAATCAAACGCCGTTCGGGTGAACCTTACATCATGCACCCTATCGCCGTCGCAAAGATTGTCTGCAACGAAATAGGTCTCGGATCCACCTCTATCTGTTCAGCCCTTTTGCACGACGTGGTGGAAGATACCGACTACACCGTTGAAGACATTGAAAATATCTTCGGCCCCAAAATAGCACAGATTGTGGACGGGCTGACCAAAATATCAGGCGGTATCTTCGGCGACCGCGCCTCGGCACAAGCAGAAAACTTCAAGAAGTTACTGCTCACCATGTCCGACGATATCCGCGTTATCCTTATCAAAATAGCCGACCGACTGCACAATATGCGCACCCTCGGCTCCATGCTTCCCAACAAGCAGTTCAAAATAGCCGGTGAGACATTATACATTTATGCGCCACTTGCCAACCGGTTGGGGCTATACAAGATAAAGACGGAACTGGAAAACCTGAGTTTCCGGTACGAACATCCGGAAGAATACCGCGAAATAGAAGAAAAACTTGCAGCGACAGCCGTAGAGCGCGACAAAGTATTCAAAGAGTTCACCACCCCGATACGCGCCCAACTGGACAAAATGGGATTGAAATACCGCATCCTTGCCCGCGTCAAATCCATTTACTCCATCTGGAACAAGATGCAAACCAAGCATGTGCCGTTCGAGGAAATCTATGACCTGCTTGCCGTACGCATCATCTTCGAGCCTCGCAACATGGAGGAAGAACTGAACGACTGCTTCAACATCTACGTATCCATATCCAAAATATACAAACCTCATCCCGACCGCCTGCGTGACTGGGTGAGCCATCCGAAAGCCAACGGTTACCAAGCCCTGCACGTTACCCTCATGGGCAACAACGGACAATGGATTGAAGTCCAGATCCGCAGCGAACGCATGAACGACGTTGCCGAACAAGGCTTTGCCGCCCACTGGAAATACAAAGAAGGCGGCGGCAGCGAAGATGAAGGAGAATTGGAGAAATGGTTGCGCACTATCAAGGAAATACTCGATGACCCCCAACCGGATGCCATTGATTTTCTGGACACTATCAAACTGAACCTGTTCGCATCGGAAATATTTGTGTTTACCCCGAAAGGTGAAATCAAGACCATGCCGCAGAATTCGACAGCGCTGGATTTCGCTTTCTCCCTGCACACAGACATCGGCAGCCACTGCATCGGCGCCAAAGTGAACCACAAACTCGTACCTCTCAGCCACAAACTGCAAAGCGGTGACCAGGTAGAAATTCTGACTTCCAAATCACAACGCGTACAACCGGAATGGGAAGCGTATGCCACCACTGCACGCGCACGCGCCAAAATCGCATCTATCCTGCGCAAGGAAGCCAAAGCCAATCAAAAGCAAGGTGAAACAATCCTTTCCGAATTCTTCAAGAATGAAGATATACGCATGGACGACGGAGCATTGGACAAGCTCACCCGTCTGCACAATTTCCATACCCGAGACGAACTGCTCGTCGCCGTCGGCAGCAAGAAGCTCGTATTGGGCGATGCGGATAAAAATGCATTCAAGGAGAAACAGAGCACCAACTGGAAGAAGTTCCTGACTTTCTCTTTCGGCAACAAAGACAGCAAGGATGTCAAGGAACAACCCGAAGAAAAAGCCCCGCAAGAGAAAATCAACACCAAGCAGATATTGAAACTGACGGAAGAAACCATCCAAAAGAACTATATCATGGCGGATTGCTGTCATCCCATTCCCGGTGACGATGTGCTGGGGTACATCGACGAACAGAACCGGGTGATTATCCATAAACGCCAATGCCCGGTAGCCGCACGTCTCAAAAGCAGTTACGGCAACCGCATCATCGCAACCGAATGGGACACTCACAAAGAGCTTTCATTCCTTGTAACTATCTATTTGAAAGGTATTGACAGCATGGGATTGCTGAATGAAGTGACGCAAGTCATCTCCCGCCAGCTGAACGTGAACATCCGTAAACTGACCATTGAAACCACTGACGGTATATTTGAAGGTAAGATACAACTCTACGTACATGACGTAGACGATGTACGCAGCATCTGCAACAACCTGAAGCTGATACAGAACATCAAGCAAGTGACGAGAATAGAAGGGTAGTTCTTTATGGGTGCTCTTTCATCAGGTTCTCTTTCAATGCCTCTACATCTTCATAAGTAAAGGCATCGAGAGCTTCCTTCATGCCGGTAAGCTCTTCACGAATGCTTCTCAACCGTTCTACGATTTCAAAGTTCCGGAGAGTGGCTTCTTTATTGTCTTTCATGCGCTGACGCGCACCGGGCAATGTCATTCCGCGCTCCTTGACCAGATGATAAATCAGCTTCACCGTCTCAATATCTTCCTTACGGTACTGGCGTATGCCACGCCCCCCCTTCTTGGGCCGGAGTTGCGGAAACTCTTTCTCCCAAAAACGGAGCAGAGATTCGTTGACATCAAACATTCCGGCAACCTCACTAATGGAGTAATACAATTTCAGTTCTTTATCGGTGTTCTGCATGGCAACCTATCAATTAGTCGTTTATAATCCATCAATCAAGCACCTTACCATGATTAGCCGCAAGCTGTATCATACGGTCATAGTCTTCAGCGCTCAAATCCATAAAGTAATAGTTTACGGGATTCACCACCTGCCCCTTTACATGCACCTCGTAATGAAGATGCGGGCCTGTGCTTTTTCCGGTACTCCCCACTTCGCCTATCACTTCACCCCGCACTACCCGTTTACCGAGCTTGGTGCGGAACCCTTGCAGGTGGGCATACCATGTCTGATAGCCAAAGCCATGATCCACGATGATAAGATTTCCGTAACCGGTTTCCCACCCCATTTTCACCACCGTACCGTCACCGGTTGCGTAAACTTCCGTACCCGGATGCGCCGAAAAGTCCATGCCTGCATGAAACTTGGTAGTCCCGTAAATAGGATCAATACGTGTTCCGTAACCGGAAGCGGTCTTACGCAAATCCTTATTCGAAATAGGTTGGATGGCAGGTATGCAACGCAACATCTCATCATGATTCTTGCACATCTCCACCACATCGTCAAACGAACGTGACTGAATATAAAGCTGTTTCGTGAGCATATCCATTTTCTGCGTAGTGTTCACTACCAAATCGGAATTCGCCATATCCATTAAATGCTCATAACGGTTTGTGCCGCCATATCCCGCCTTACGAATAGCCGAAGGCACCGGATCGGCCTGAAAAATGACCCGATACAAATTATCGTCACGTTGCTGCACATCCTGCAACACCCCCATAGCCTCGTCCATTCTCCGCGAGAGTACATTATATTGCGCCTTAAGCTGGCTGTTTTCTTTCCGCAGCTCCTTCTCAGAGGGCGAACCGAAAATCAGCAATAATACGATGAAACTGCCAGCTCCCAGTCCCATGCCAAAAAATAACCGGCGTAATATGCTCAACGCACGTTGCCGGACGGTTGGATAAATTCGGTCATAAGTCTGTGTCCGCGGATTATAAATGTAGTAAACTTTGCGCATCGGGAGTAAATATTTCATTATCAATGCGGCAAAAATACGAAAAACAAGCTATCTTTGCACTGTTTTTTCAAGAATTATAAGATTTATGATTTATGATTTATGATTTATAGAAGAGATAAATCATAGAATGTGTAAGTCATAAATCACAAGCTGTAAATTCAGAAATCATAAATCAGAAATAAGAAGTATGTTGACTGCAAATGAAATCAGAGACTCGTTCAAGAGTTTTTTCGAAAGTAAAGGTCACCAGATTGTGCCTTCGGCTCCCATGGTGATTAAAGATGACCCCACGCTGATGTTTACCAACGCGGGTATGAACCAGTTTAAAGATATTATTTTGGGTAACC
>ERZ826220.3389-NODE-3389-length-12372-cov-2.932613_pt1 | contig 12372 bp, 9 predicted proteins | sample MGYA00519927_ERZ826220 | MGnify/ENA primary metagenome ERZ826220 (study PRJEB31778, sample SAMEA3449225) | human gut metagenome | biome: human gut; feature: human-associated habitat; material: faeces | place: United Kingdom | collected 2010/2012 ...
CTAATTCTTGTATACCATTCCATCTTTCTCCGTGAACTACAATGACTTATATAAATTTTCTTATTTACTGGATCAACTGCTTCTACATATGTTATATGACCCCACTGTCCCATAATACTTCCTGCAGAATATCCCAGTAATGAGTTTGCTCTTGGCGTATTTCCATATTTAAACCATCCACCATTTTTATTGTTTTGCCAGTAATCTCCCCCATTTCCATTATTAGTAGGATATGATTTATATTTTGTCCCAAACTTACTTAAATATGTACTTGCTCTTGCATTTGCCCACCATGTACATTGTAAATAACTTAGTCCATTATTATTAAAGAATTTATAACTTCTATAGCTATTTATAATTTTATCCTCTTCTGTTTTTAACTGAGATATTTTACTTTTATCTACACTTCCATTACTTTTATATAAATTTATATTAAAAGAGCATTTATTATTACTATTATTATGATTATTTTTATATTTCTCATAAATGTCATTTGCATATCTTTTTCTTTCATTCATATGTGGAACCCCTGGATTTTCAAATTCCCAACAAAAATACTCTGTTAATGAATCAACTGATTTATCACCATTTTGTTTCATATAATTTAATCCACTCTTATGAGTAGAATTCATCTCTTTCCATAGAAATTCCATTTGCATATTTAAATCTCCAATGGATGTTCCTTTTTCTTTTGCATATTCATATAATGCTTTTTTTCTAGATGAGTATGTCCATTGTGCTAATCCATACCCAGCTCCATCATTAACAAAGCTTTCCTTTGAATATGTTCCATTATCTACATTTTTAGTATATGTTTCATCATCAAATCCACTGCTATCTTCTACATTGTTAGGTTTCAATCCAGCTTCTATATAAAAATTTCCTATCATTGCAGCAGCAGATCTTGCAGGTATACCTTGATTTAGTAAAAAATCAAATATTATTCCTGCATTACCTTCTATCCCACTCTCTCCGGTTAGTAAAATCTATTACATTATCCAAACTAGATAATAAATCCAATTTTTCAAATTTAGTAACTCCATAGTCTTTCTCAGTTGCCATATAAAATAAATATTTTGTAAGTTCTACCATATTAGATGTTTTTTCATTATTCTTTAAAAAATCAAATAACCATGATTTCTGTATATTTCCTTTTGCGCTTTTACTATTTTTATAAATTCTAACAAATCCTTCATGATTACTTTCAAATTCATTACTTGTAATTTGAACGTCATTACTATATACTGTATTTTGAGTTTCTTCTACTGTAGTCTTATGAATAACTTGTCCATCATCCCCTTGAATAAATTCTGTATTTGTCACTCCATTTGGAGAGTCTTGTGACACATTATCATAAAATTCTACTTTAACATTTCTTTTGGTCCACCATGAATTTATATTAGTAGGCTGAACATTTGTTGAAACATTCTCAGTAATACTAGTTACAGAAGTTGGACCACTTATTACGCTATTTTCTCCAGATTCATCACTATATATAGTTGTAGTTGTAACTGTTTTGGTAGTTTGTATATTATCTATTACTGAAATGTCTATACTTGAACCTATTGCTAAATCCGCTAATTTTTTTGAAAAATCTTTTTCTTTTCCTGTAATTTGAAAAATCATTGGATACTCAAAAGGCATTGTAAATTGAGCCGTTACATCTCGATAAGCCATATTACTATTTTGGATAATATGTACACTTCCATCATATGACCATGTAGCTGTAATTAATTCTTTCATGTCACCACTTAAAGTAAAAACATTTAAAGCTTCTTCATTATTATTGTCCACATAATTTTTAAAAGTATTGTAATCAACATATTTTAAATTTATTTCTTTTTTTCCTGCATTATCCTTAATTTCTCCAATATTCTTATTAGGCATTATCCTTTTAATATTAATGCTTCCTTGGAATTCTTTATTTTCTTCTATTTCATTATCATTTTTTTCATCACTATTTTCTTCCTCATTTTTTTTACTATTATTTGACACTTGTTCATAAATATTGTCTGATAATTTTTTATATCCATTATTATTAGGATGTATTCCATCATTACTTAATTCAACATTATTTGTTGCATCAATAAAAATAGTATAATCATTACTATTACAAAAATCTTCAAGTTTTTTATTATATTCATTAACACTATCTTGATGAGACTCCATTGGTAATATTTTTTGAACATATATAATTTTATTCGGATATTTTTCATGTAATTTTTTTAACAATTTTTCCATAGAATTATATTCACTATTAACAGAAGCATTATCATTAGCACCATTAGTTCCCAACATTATACAAATTCCCTTTATAGAATCACTATTTTGTGGTAAACTACTATATGTAGTCTTTCCATTAACAGCTACATTATTTAACCATTGACTTGGATGAGATGAACTCACTCCTTTAAATATACAACCTTCTCCATTTATGTATCCAGATAATTCTAATCCCTCAGTAATAGAATCACCTATAAATAAAAAACCATTTAAATTATCAGAACTATTATTTACCCTAATTGTTTCTCCTTTTCCTCCCAAATTTGGAAATTTAGTTGCAACTTCTGCTCTTATAAATTTTTTTACCAATTCCACATCATTTAATGCTTCACATTTCTTTCCGATTTCTTTAACCGCTGATTTAATTTTTTCATCTATTCCATCAATAAATTCTAAATGATAACCATTTCCATCATCATCTTTCTTTATTTGTACAAGTTCTGCAACATCCTCAATTTGCATTGTTTCATACATAATTTTTGCTGCCTCTTCTGATGAAAATTTTTCCTGAATCCATTCTATTATTCCACCAACCAATATAACCACTACTACAATTAGGCTTATTTTAAAAGCCAATAATGATACAGAAGAAATAACGTTCATAGCAATTACTTTTACTTTTTTCTTGGCATTTTTTGCAACTTCTCTTCCCATATCTTTTAATTTAGATTCTATCTGTTGATCTTGCTTTTGCTCATTATTTTTTTCTTCTTCCATATCATCACCTCTTTTACATTAGAATTTCTACTTTTTCCTTTTTTTCATTATTATTGCTATTTTCTTTGACAATATCAGAAAAAACCATCTTTTTTAAATTTAAATCATCTCTATAAATTATATTAAACTTAATTCTAATTTCTTTTTCTTCATTAGAATTAACAACCAAATCATTATCCAAATTTTCATATAAAAGTCCTAAAAATTTTATTTTATTATTATCCTCAATATAAGTTGTATTACTTTTTTCTTTACTATCAATTTTAATAGAATTTGCATTATTATTTTTTACCTTTATAGTATAAATACTATATTCTTTGTATATTTCTACATCTTTTATATTAAAAACAATATTAGAATTTTCTTGTTCTTTATTTATTTCATCTTTACTAATAAAATTATTTATATTTAGCTTATATTCATTATTTTCTTTAACAATAGTATAAAAATCTTCTATATATTTATTAGAAGTAAAATCTCCTGTAGCAAGAATATCATCAAATATTTTTATCTGATATATGTTTTTACTACCATTAATCCAGGATTGGAACGAATACTTTTTATGCCCATTAAACTTATTTTTACAATATCTATTCTCAAATTTATCTAATGAATCATAATATATATTCTTACAATCCTCTGAAATCATGTTATAAGCATCTTCAAAATTTGCATTTATACAATTATTTAAAAAATTATCTATTAGTTTTGCATATTTTGTTTTTACATTTTGAGAAACACTACCATCCGATATAATAGATTTACTTTCATTAACATATTCATCTTGAGCAATATTATTTTTATTATTTTTTTTACTTTCATTATCTTTTTTGGCAAAAAAATTCAATAACTGTATCATTAAAATAATAAAAATAATTATTAATATTATTAACCAAAATGATACTCTATTTTGATTATACAATCTTGATATTCTGCTCATATCCATTCACTCCTAAACCTTAAAGTCCTGTTTAATAATTATTTTTTCTTCGTTTTATATGGCGCTTTTGTAACTTGTTTTTTCACCTATACTTCATTTTCACTTAATTTTTCGTGCTTCAAATCTTATCTTCTTTTTTCCTCTTGTTTTGCTTTATTATCATATTTTTATGTGCCACTTTCTCTTCGGAAATTTTTTTATTATAAAATTTATCTAATCCTTTAGCCTCAGCGACTAAGCCCGTAAATTGCTCACCAGCTTTATCTCCATATTTTGCTTTAACTGATTCTCTATATGAGTTACGTTTTTTATCATCAAGAATAGTATCGTCTGATATTTTATTAGCATTTTTCATTATACTAATAATTTGACTTTGATCAAATTCTTTGTGTTTTTCTTCCATCATTAATCCTTTTGTAATTTGATCATCATCTGTAATACCTGCTGATTTATAATCAAACATTTTGTTTTGAACTTCTTTATATGAAATAGGTTGTCTATTAGCATAAACACCAGATTTATTTAATTTATTTGCTATTTCCTTAGCTTTTTCTTTTTGTTCAGCATCATTCATATGCAATCTTCTATTTTTTTCATATTCTCTTTGTAATTGCATATCTTTAGCTTTATTAATTCCATATGCACCTTCTTCATAAGATTGTCTTAATGATCCTGTACCATTCATTAAAGCATCTTTTGAATATGAAGCAATATTAGCTGTATTATTTCCAATTGCTCTTCCAGCCATTGCACCTGCTGCTGCATATGTTCCAACTTTTGAAAAATCACCTGTTGCAATACCTGCTGCAGCTCCCATTACACCAAATGTACCAGCTCCTAATGTCTTCAAAGCAGTTCTACCAATCTTGCCTTTATGTTTCCATACAGATTTTGCAGCCCCTAAAGGAATTCTTGCTACACCAGTTATAGCTCTTCTAACAGGTTTTGGTATTTTGTTATGTGAATTAATTTTATTATATATATTACTTTCTTTAATTTTATTCTTAGCTTTATCAGGTAGTTGATGTGCTCCCTCTCTCAACTGCCTAAACTTCTCTGCTGGAGTTTTTAATCCAGTTGTATCTGTAAAATATTCTCCTAATGTTCTATCATCTTCATCATTCTCATTATTTTCAAACTCTTTATTATCATCATTTTCCAATGAATTTAAATTATTAGCATAATTTAAATTATTATTATCTTCTCTATCTTGGTCTATAGCTGTATTATCTAAAGATTCAGGAGCTGCATTTCCTTGAATATTTTCATTTGATGACGCAATACCTAAATTATCATTTTCATTTTTTTCAATAACGTCATTTTCTGATTCGTTATTAGGCATTCTATTATCAATCTCACCATTATTCTTCTTCCAAGCATCACTTACATCATTTCCACCATATCTTATTTTTCCATTATTGTTTTCTCCAGATGATTTTCCTTTTCCTACACTTGTAGTTGAACCTGCTTTAGCAATTTTTTGCATCCCCTGCATTGCTAACGCTCCACCTGCAACAGCACCAAGCGCTCCTGTTGTTTCAGCTCTGTCAAGTCTAAACATTTTCTTAATAAATTTTTCAGCAGGTAATAAAAATGCTATTGCAACTATAGAATATATTAAATTTGATTTAGCAAGTTCAGCAGCGCTTCCAACAAATACTGAATACAAAATTAAGTGTACAGGCTGAATTAATGCATTCATCATGTATTCTTTAAACCACATTGTAAATCCTTGTGCTTTGCCATCTGCAATTTTATCTAATGGATATGTCATTGCTACCAATGGTGCAATCATTGTAAAAAACGCCATATATAATACCCTTTTAATGTATGTAATTAAGAACATAATAGTAAAAATTATCATTATAATATATAAAAGTGTATAAGCAAAAGAATCAGAAAGATTATCCGTTTGTGCCATTAGTCTGACATAACCAGTTAAGTTTTCTTTTACAGAAACAGTATCTTTAGCACCATCAGATGTTAACTTTCCTGTAACAACAACATCATACTGTGTAGAATCTATACTTTTGCTTAGCATATATGTTATATTTTCTGTTATCATCATAGTACCTGCCATAATATAATGCATAACAAAAACAAGGCATAACCCAACTAACCAATCAACCAATCTTTCTTTATATTTTGCTTTATCTTGAGATGTAGAACCTAATAAGATTCTAATTCCTATATATACCAATATTGATAATAGTCCAACTATTGCAATATTTCTAAATGCTCTATACCAACTTGCAATTACTGTTTTTAATGCTCCTCCCGTTATTGTTCCTGTTGTTTTATTATTGCTATTTCCACCTTGTATATATTGTCCAGGATTAACAAAATTTGCATCCAATAATGGAATTCTATTTTCAAAAATATATTCTGGACAAACCATAATATTAGGAATTCCTACTCCATCTGTTCCAATACTTGATCCATCTAATTCAATAGCGTCTCCTGTTGCGTCACCTTTTAAATCTCCATCTGTTACTGTTGGATTATCAGAGGGCAACATTACAGATGAAAACATGTCTTCAGTTCCTAGGACAAATTTATGCAACCCTCCCACAACAGTATCACCAAGAAAGGCTGTAAATGTCAATATTGCTTCTCCTATTGTATTTCCTGCCCATGAAATAATCCCTGCATTTACATGTACTGGTATAGTAAAATTCACCATTATTACTACTAATAAAGATATTATTGTCTTTTGTACCATTCCTTTTATAGTAAATTTTTTCATCTTCTCCTCCTTTTTACTATACTATCATTTAATGTCTCTGTTTTTTAACCAAATTATTTAAATTAGTTTCAACAAATTCAAATTCTTTTGCTGTAGGTACTATTTGTAAAATAGCTGTATCTTGTCCAACTTTTAATAATCCTTCTCCCTTAAGACATGTTATTAAAAAATTGGCCTCCCCTTCACTCAATTTAAATACTTCTTTTAAATATTGAATCTCTGATTTATCCTGAGCTAAAAATAATTTTGTATCTGAAGAAGTCAAAACAGCCTGTGCCTCAGGTTTTTCATAGAAATCTTGAAATCTTTGAGATATAATTGCCAAAGATACATTTCTTTTTCTTGCACGCCTTGCCATTGTATTTAAGAAATCCACAGCCTCTGGGTATGGTAATAACATCCACGCTTCATCAACTATAACTCTTTTTTTAGCTGCTTTTTTTCTATCCTCACTATTTTTCTTGACATATTTTTCCCAAATCCAAGAAAGTAAAATTTGTTGTGCTAAAGGTCTTGCAAACCTTTCTTCCAATTGAGAAATATCCAAATTAATAAATGGTACTCCATCTAATAATTCAAATGTAGATTGACCATCAAAATATGCCATTTGTCCATTATACTCTCTTATATACTGTTTCATAACTTTTAATAAATAGCTATAATGAAAACTATAATCTGGATTCTTATTTTCAACAGCTTTTTTTTGCAATCTTTTATACCAACTTCCTATTGTTGGCATTTTCTTTTTTTCTTTATATAATTTATCTCCTTTTTGAAATTCATTTCCTTGAACATATAAACTTAATGGATCATTCGTTATATTTCTTTCTGCATATTCCTCAGCAACAATTTCTGCAATTACTTGTTTAGTAATCTCATTTACATCTTTACTCCTTGTACTTCCTCTTGCCATAGTAAGAAGAGCTTGTGTTACATCTTCAACTTTATTTTCAACATTTAATACAATTCTCTCTCTTCCTGTTATTTCATCTTTAACCTTTTCAACTTCTATATCAAATAAATTAATTACTGTTTTAGAATTTGGACTTAAAACAACATTTATTCCGCCTAAGCTTTCTGCAACAATTGAATATTCTCCCTCTGCATCTAATGCTAAACTCTCAATTCCCATTAATACTGAAGATCTTGATATTAATGTTTTCATTGTAACAGATTTACCAGCACCAGATTTAGCAAAAATAACCATATTATAATTTGTTAAAGAAGGTGAAAAATTATCAAACAATATAGGTGTACCTGTTTGTTTATTAAACCCAAGTGGAACTCCAGTAGGATGTCCAACTTCTGACGTTGTAAATGGAAATACAGTACCCATAGAACGACTATCAAAAGAATGCATCTTTTTTACTTTATCATCCATCAATGGTAAATTTGACTTAAATGCTTCCTCCTGTATTCCCCATGCACTTTTAATATTTACTAATGATTTAGACATTTCAGTCGCTAACATTTTTGAAAGTCTTTCCAAATCTTCTAAAGAATATGTATATAATGTTGATATAACAGAAGCTTCATACATTTTATTAAAACCTGCTGCAATCTCATCTCTCAATTGTTCTGCCTCATATCTCTTTTGTGTCAATGTACTTTCCCTATTTATATTTCCCCTATCAGATGCAACAATTCTTTCTGTTTCCAATTCATTAATAACTTTATTTAACTCATTTTGTGACCTAGCTTCTGGAACTGGTGTTATATAAATAGAAGTATTTATATCTCCAAAAAAGTACAAATCCCTAAACAATTCTGGAAAAGTACACATACGAGGTAATGTTGATATAAAAAAGCTTCTTGCATATTTTTTTACATTAGATATAATCTCCAAATGATCAATTTTGGAAGCATCAATTCCTGCTGGAGCTATCAATTCCTTAATAGTTCTCTTTCTTAAAAATTCAACTTCCTCAGATCTATTCATTTGATTTTGCTCTTCTTCTAGTTCTTGTCTCTTCTTTTTTCTCATCTTTTTTACCTCCTTCTTTCCTTTGTTTCTCATCTTTTTTTATTTCTTCAACTGCCTGTTTAGCAACATCCACTCCAACAACATTTTGATTTTCTTCTAATAGCATTTGAGCCATTTGACCTATTAAATCATCCATTCTCTTTTCCTTTTCTTCTGCTATTTGTTGAGCTTTAGATTTTGCTTTAACTTTAGATATTGCACTATTTGCCAAATCAATAGAACTATTTTTTATCTGTTCATCCAAAACTTTAATTTTCTTCTTAAATACATCAGGAGCAACAGAATACAAATCCTCATATCCAGCTTCCATAGCCCTATCCAATCCAAATATCTCTGAATCATCCCTATTATATGCTACATATAATAATTCCACTAATTCATTTGAATCTAATATTTTCCCATTTACTGAACATCCTGATAAAGTTCTAATTAAAGCCTGTGCTTTAGTATATAATTCAGAAAAAGCCATATTTCTTAATTCCTCAGTACCATATGTTGTAGAAGATGCCTCTTCAGGCATAAAAGACAATATTACATAATATTTTTTATTTAAAATATTTCTATTTAAACTCATTCTTTCTGTGTTTTCAACAATATCTCTTGCATATTCATATAAATTTCTTTGTTTAGTCAAATTAAAAAATGCAGCCTCATATTGTTGTTTCGTATAATCTCCACTTTGTATCATTCTGTTATAATCATATACTGTTTTACTATATCTTTGTTCTATTTCCTTCAATCTAGTTTTATAATTTTGAATACTTTTTTCCAAATTAATTGTTCTAGTTTGAATATAAATTTGAATTGGGAATCTTAAAGTATTTAAAAATTGTTGAAAACCTTCTTCTACTCCAACTTTTTCCATTTGTGACATCAAATCATAATTTATACCCTGGCATTCAATAACCATAATGTAACGTTTACCATCTTTTTGAACAATCATATTATCTTCAATACCATCAAATTCCATAAAATCAAATATAGATTTTTTATTATATGTAATTGGATATGCTTTAGTAGATTTCTTTCCTTTAGCCTTCTCTTTGTTATCTACCTCATTAGATGGTATTTGAGTCTTCACCTTTTTTTTATTCTGCCTCTTAAATTTTATTTGTAAAACTATAAAAATAATAGAAAATATAATTAACAAAATTACCATTAAAATCAAAATAATTGTAAGTATGCTAGAAATATCATTATCCATTTTCTTTTCCTCCTTTTTCTTTTGTTATTTCCTTCTTAGAATCTATTGTATACAAATATATTTTATTTTTCTCCATCTTAAACTTTATAGCTCTTCTTATTACATCATCAATATTTTCTCCACCTGTTTTTCTTGTTATTTCAAAAGCTGTAGTATCAGGTACTTTAAATGTTGCTATAACAAATCCTATTAATCCAAATATTGCTAATATAATAATTCCTACAGTTTGAAGCTTTAATGCATTAAAAACTAAATAAAATATAAATCCTATTGCTATCCCTATAAACGTATATATTAAAGCTTTTGTTGAAAATACATATAGTATTCTTCCTTCACCTTTTACATTCCTTGGTATATTATAAGTACTCATATAATTCCTCCTTTGAATCCATTTACACTTACTATCATTATAACAAAAAAACGCAAAAATTGTAACATTTTTGCGTAAAAAAGTATAAAATCTTTAAAATTTAATATATTTGTAATATTAATGTAAAAAAAAAAGCCACTAAAAAGCGACTTTTTCTAATAATTATTATGCAGTCCATCCACTGAAAAATTCATAAATAGCTTGTGCAAATATAGATGCTGTAAATATTAATGCTGCACCAACAACATATGGCATTAAACTCTTCTTATAATCTGCTTTTTCTTCTGCGCTTCCCATTAAATATTTAATACCAATTACACTCAACATAACTACAGATAAAACTATACCAACTGCTTGTAAAACACCAACTATATTTTGACCAGCTTTTGAAATAGCAGTTGTATTTTTTGCAGTTCCTTTTATTTCTTTTGGAGTTAATGCTGATACTTGTACACTTATCATAGAAATCATCATTATTGCAAGTAATAAGACAGCTACAACTTTTTTTATCGTTTTTGTATTCATAATTTTCCTCCCTTTCATTTTTATTATATAACAATAATTTTAAAAACAAATTAATAAATTCACCTATATTTTATCATAATTCAACAAATTTTGCAAGTGCCCTTTTATAAAAAATATCAAAATAACTATACTCTAAAAAACCTGTTTTGTCAAGTTATAAATTATCTGTGGTAACCATGTTCCCCAAAATACTATAATTGCCCCTATTAAATACGGCATTAAAGTCTTTTTATACTCTGCTTTTTCTTCCGCACTTCCTAGCATAAATTTTATACCAATTGCAATCAATATAACTACAGAAGCAACTATACCAACTGCTCTTATAGCTCCAAAAACCACATTTGCTTTATCTTTAAGTTTATTTGAGGTTCCTTGGTTTTTTTCCCCCTCATATGCATTTAAATCTCCCAAACCAAGATTATCAGTCTTTGCACTTGAATAATTAGGTATAAGTAAAACATAAAAACTAAAAAGTAATGATACAAAAAGTATAGCAAAAATCCCATATTTCTTCACATTATCACCAACTTTCTTTTACATACAAATTAATTATAATATATAATAAAAATAAAAACAATACTTTAACAAAAAAAAATACAGTCCTATACATAGGACTGTAACTTTTTAACCCTTTAACTTAGGTAGAACAAAAGCAACTATCAAAAATATTATTAAAATTTTTCCAATTGCTCCTAAATTCCACACTATACTTGCTCCAACCAGGAAACAAAAAATTGTTATTAAAAAAGTCATATACTGTTCCTCCTTGGGATTTTTTATACTATAATTATATCACAATTATTATTATTATTCAAATTTTATATTTGCTTTAAGATTTCAACAACAATCTTCCAAATTCCAAATGCTCCAAAAATCAATACACATCCAATAACATAAATTTTTAAAGCTTTTTTTACATCTGCTCTTCCATCTATTCCAGATAGCATAAATTGAATTCCTAAAACAATTCCCACAATAACGGCTATTGCAATTCCTACTTGTAATACAATATTATAAATCATTCCTGAAAACTTAGCAAGCTCTCCTTCTTTTATTTTATCTTTTGTTCCTTTTTTAACGAATTTATCTGCATCATTAATCATGTCATCCAAGGATTCAGAAGAAGAATTTTTAGCAATTATATCAGGAGAACTATAAATAGTATCTTTAGTTAAAGAATTAAATTTTTCATCAGTTTCATCTTGTCTAACATCTGCATATATTCCATCAAAATTAAAATAATCTTCTCCCCCATATTTTGATTTTTCACTATCTCCCAATTCCTTCCATTTAACATTTAAAACTAAAAACAAGGCATTTTTTTGCTTTTTAGAAAAATCTTTTAAATCATCTTCTTTTATATGAATATTTTTATATTCCTTATCTATTTTATTCAATACTGTTTTTCCAAAAGTATTGTTAACATAATCTCTGTTTCTAGTAGCTGTGTCAGGATTATATTTTTCATCCCATCCCTTTTCAAATGAATTAATTATATCTTTGGCTCCTACATTAGCAGCAAAAACACATGCAGTATTTCCAATTATAACAAAAAAAATTAATAACAAAAATAATATCTTTATTTTTTTATTTAAAATCATAC
>ERZ826220.3394-NODE-3394-length-12364-cov-4.159558_pt1 | contig 12364 bp, 11 predicted proteins | sample MGYA00519927_ERZ826220 | MGnify/ENA primary metagenome ERZ826220 (study PRJEB31778, sample SAMEA3449225) | human gut metagenome | biome: human gut; feature: human-associated habitat; material: faeces | place: United Kingdom | collected 2010/2012 ...
TTCCAGGGCGGTCTGACTTATGAACATTCGAAGTTCGGTGTGATCAAAGCAATGCAGGCATTAAAAGAAAAAGGAATATTGGATATTTGATACGAGAAACGATGGAACGGAACGGAATCCCGCAGTCAGATATCGGACAAGGAGATGTGTGACATATGGACAGTGAACGCAAAGCAGAACTGCGAAAAAAATTCAAGGTTTTTTCTGCGATTTTTAAGTTGATCCTTTTTTTGGGGATCATCGTTGGAATCCCACTGTACCTTTACTTTTTTCAAAAAGATCTCATTCACAGCTTTTCCAGTATGGAGAACGTGAGAGCACTTTTTGCCCAGTATAAAGCACAGAGCGTCCTGTTTTATATCCTGGCTCAGGTGATGCAGATCGTCATCTGCGTTATTCCGGGACAGTGGCTTCAGTTCACGGCAGGATACATGTGGGGATTCTGGCTGGGATACCTGTACTCCCTGATCGGAGCACTGATAGGATCCGTCCTGACTTATTATATCGCACGTATTCTCGGACATGATGCGATGCATCTGATCTTTGGTGAAGAAAAGATAAAAAAATGGCTGGTTCATTTAAACAGCAAGAAAGCAGTCATCATCGTATTCTTCATTTTCCTGATCCCGGGCGTGCCAAAAGATCTCTGTAACTATGTAGCCGGGCTTTCAGAAATCAAGCTGAAACCGTTCCTCATAGTATCGCTGATCGGGCGTTCCCCTGGTATGATGGGAAGCCTTCTGATCGGTCGCCAGATCGGGACGGGAGGATACGTCAGCGCAGGGATCATCGCAGGTGTCGCAGTCGTGTTATGCGTTCTCTGCGTAATATTCCGCAAACAGTTCACCGGATTGCTGAATAAGGGATACGACAAGCTGATGAAAATGTAAGAGCAAGACAACAGAAGACCTCTTTGCAGCGAGACGCAAGGAGGTTTTTTTGACCCGAATGATGTAGCATAAAACACAGCAGGAGGAAGGGAATGAAAACAGTATTTCGGATCTTTTTACGCGATTTGAAACGGCTGTCGCGCAATCGTGCGGCGGCACTGGTCATGGTGGGAGTCTGTCTCCTGCCGTCTTTGTATGCCTGGTTCAATATTGCGGCCAATATGGATCCGTACGGCAATACAGCAGGGATCAAGGTCGCCATCGCCAACTGCGACAGAGGCGCGAGCTCTGACATGATTTCCCTGAATGCAGGGGACACCATCGTGCAGAGCCTTAAGAAAAACGACCAGCTTGGCTGGGTTTTTGTCGATGAAGAGAAAGCGAAGGAAGGAGTACGCTCCGGTAAATACTACGCTGCCATCGTCATCCCCGATGATTTCAGCAATTCGCTTTTGAGCGTTCTTTCCGGCGAAATCAAAGACCCTAAGCTGGATTATTATATCAACGAAAAGAAAAACGCCATCGCACCTAAGATCACCGATACAGGCGCCACCACCATACAGCAGGAGATCAACGATACCTTCTCAGCAGTTGCTTCTGAGGCCATTTCAAAGCTGATCCAGAAGGCGGCCAACCAGATGTCGGCGGATCTCAATTCCGCAGATGCAGATCTGATGAACACCATTCAAAACGTGCGAAACAACCTGGCTGATTATCAGAAAACCATCGACAGTTTCAAGAAAACGGTAGCTGGCTCCAAACCGGTGCTGCAGGATGCGATCGCTTCGCTGAACGATGTGGATTCTGCTGCAAAGGGGGCATCTGACGCCTTCTCCAATACGCAGAAACTGTTTCAGCAGGCACGCGACGGTCTGCAGGATTTCAGCGGGGCTTTGACCGGAGGCCTTTCAGGCAGTGAAGCTGCGCTGACCAATTTTTCCGTCACTTCAGGAAATCGCCTAGGTGCGCTTGAGACCACAGGATCCCAGGTATCTGCCGCCCTGGATGACAACATCGCCGCCGCAGAAAAGCTGCAGCAGAAGAATCAGAAGCTGATCCAGAGCCTGGACGCTCTGCAAAGCAGTACAGGCGGAGGCAGCGATCTCTCACAGCAGATCAGCGATATCAAAGGTCAGACCCAGAGCTATACAGACCTGCTGAACTCTTTGAAATCCGGGAAAAAGACCATCGATGGAGCGGTCACTTCAGCAGCGGACGCCCGTTCGGATCTGGGAGATCTTTCTGCTAAAAGTCAGGATTCTCTGCAAGACGTGAAACAGAAACTGCTGGAAGATCTGATCCCGAAACTGTACCGTGTACTTGACGATCTGGCCAGTGTCAACGGAAGTCTTTCTACGGCGCTTTCCGGCATAGAACCACTGACAGAACAGGGGAGAACCATCCTGAAGCAGCTGGATGCAGGGCTTTCCGCCAGTGTGAAACAGCTGGAACAGACCGGTCAGTCCCTTGTCCGTGTGGACGAAAGTCTTGAACAGATCCAGACAGATTTAAATGCGCTCCACAGTTCTGAGACTTATCAGGATCTGCTGACTCTGGAAGGGATAGATTCGGATCGTATAGCCGATTTTATGGCCTCTCCTGTTTCCCTAGAATCCAAGGTCGTTTATAACGTAGACAATTATGGAACCGGCATGACACCATTTTATACCAACCTTGCTCTCTGGGTAGGAGGGCTGATTTTAGTGTCGATCCTGAAGCAGGAGGTGGATCCGGCAGGGATCTCACGCAAACGGCTGGATCCGACGCGTGCCTACTTCGGACGATGGCTGCTGTTTATGGCGGCCGGTGCGATCCAGGGACTCATCGTATGTCTGGGAGATCTGCTGCTTCTGGGCGTGCAGTGCGTTCACCCGCTGCTGTTCGTGCTGGAAGGGATCTACTGCAGCTTCGTATACGTCAATATCATATATGCGCTGGCCATCACCTTCAAGCATATCGGTAAAGCGGTGGCCGTACTGCTGATCATCCTTCAGATCCCCGGGTCTTCCGGTACATATCCCATCGAAATGATGCCGGAATTCTTCCAGAAACTATATCCGTTGTTCCCGTTCAGCTACGGTATCGACGCCATGCGGGAAGCTATTGCAGGATTCTACGGAAATCTGTTCGTAAAGGATCTGCTTTACCTGCTTGTTTTCGTGGTGCTGTCATTTTTCACCGGTCTGGTGATCCGGCCGCTGATCATGAACCTGAATCATATGTTCGACCGCCATCTGGAAAAGTCGGAGCTTATGCTGGGAGAAGCCCCTGTTTCTCCGGAACCGAACCGAAAATTTTATGCTGTGCTGAAAGCACTTTTGCAGCATGAAGAAAGCAAGGTGCAGCTGCTTGAAAAATCCGTTCAGTTTGAACGGTATTATCCGAAGCTGATCCGCTAGGGATTTATCTGCATGATCGTGATCCCGCTGCTACTGCTGATCCTGATGTTCAGCCTGGAATCACGTCTGGTGTTCCTGGTCCTGTGGATCGTTTCGCTGATCGTCATCTGCGGCTATCTGATTTGCGTGGAATACATCCATGATAAAATGCATCGTCAGCTGGAGATCAACGGCATGACTGTTGAGGATCTGACCAAGAGCATCAAGGAGGAGAAGGAACGATGAGAAACATATGGGAAATCTTCAAACGGGATGCTCTGCGGATCCGCACCAACGTTATCGCCATTATCGCTATCGTTGGGATCACAGTGGTTCCATGCCTCTACGCATGGTTCAACATCGCGGCCAGCTGGGATCCTTATAAGAATACAGGCAACCTGAAAGTAGCTGTGGCCAGTGTGGACGAAGGGTATGACGGTCAGCTGATCCCCATTGAGATCAACGTAGGCGATCAGGTGCTCTCCATGATGCGCGGAAACACCCAGATGGAATGGATCTTCACCACGAAAGACAAGGCGGTCCATGGTGTCAGATCAGGCGATTACTATGCGGCTATCGTCATTCCTAAGGACTTCAGTCGCGATATGATGAGCATATTCTCCGAGGATATCGAAAAGCCGCAGATCTTCTACTATTCCAACGCCAAGGAAAACGCTATCGCTCCGAAGGTGACGGACAAGGGGGCTTCTGCTATACAAAAACAGATCAACAAGGTGTTCATCGAAACGCTGTCGGATTCCCTTATGACGGTAATGCAGTCGGTGTCCAATATGGCTCAGGAAAACGGTGCGGACTCTATTGCTTCCAACCTGATAAGCAATTTGGATCAGATCTCCTCCGACCTGTCTCTTTCAGCAGGCACGCTGGATTCCTTCGCGACGCTGACAGGCTCGACTCACGATCTGCTGGCATCTACGACGGATGTGCTGGATCAGACACAGGAGCTTTCGAAACAGAACAACAAGACACTGGAAGAAATCAAAAAATCCCTGACGGATATCCGGGATACCATTACCGGAACTACCGATGAGATCAACAAAGCGCTGACGGGAAGCAAGAGCTATTATAAGCAGATGGCATCCACCGTGGATACAGCCTTCGCAAACCATGGCACAAAGTCCAAAGAATCAGCCGCCACCCTGGATACCATGGCAGGACAGACAGGCGATCTGGTCACAAAATACAAGAAGCTGAGAGACTCCATCGAAGCCCTGGATCAGGCTCACCCGGAACTTTCTGCAAAGACCGCGCCGGTGCTCGCACGGCTGGATAGCTGTATCGCCGCGCAGGAGGAGCTTCAGGACAGCCTTAAGACTTCTGCAAAGTCTCTGCGCAAGAGTTCTTCTTTGAGCCAGTCTGCAAAGAATGAGCTGCAGAAGCTGATCGAGACAAGCCAAAGCAGCATCGACAAAGTCCAGGGAAGCTATGAAGAAAACCTTAAGGACACTCTTAAAGATCTTGCAGGATCGCTGAAAACCACGACAGACAGCCTTTCAGATCTCCAGAAGAGCCTGGGAAACAGTGCCTCGAACATCTCGAAACTGACCGGATCGGCAGCGGCCGATCTGGCATCTTTGCAGAAATCACTGAGCGGCTCTGCCAACCTTCTGAATCAGGCATCCGGACAGGTTTCGTCTATCTCCGGACGACTCAAAGAGATGCAGCAAAACCACGATTTCAGCCAGCTGGAAGAACTGGTAGCCGAAAACAAGGATGAAATCAGCGATTTTCTGGCAGCACCAGTATCTCTCAAGACCCACGCTGTTTATAAGATCGAAAACTATGGATCATCCATGGCTCCGTTTTATTCCACGCTGGCTATCTGGATCGGCGGGATCATTCTGGTAGCCATGATGAAAGTAACGGTATCAGAAAACTGCCTTCGCGGACTGACACGTGTAAAATCACGTCAATTGTACTTGGGACGGTATATCAGTTTCCTTATCATTGGACTGCTGCAAAGTACACTGATCGCGCTTGGAGATCTGTTCTATCTGGGGATCCAGTGCGAACATCTGTTTTTATTTATGCTGGCGTGCTGGTTCAGCAGTATCGTGTACGTCAATATCATCTACACCTTGACCGTATCTTTCGGTGATATCGGCAAGGCTATCAGTGTGGTACTTCTGGTAATGCAAGTGGCAGGAACGGGCGGAACGTTCCCGATCGAGGTTGCACCAAGGTTCTTCCAGATCGTATATCCGATGCTGCCGTTTACTCATAGCATGGCAGCACTTAGAGAAGCAGTCGGCGGTCTCTATGGGATGGATTACTGGCTGGATCTGGCGAAGCTGGGGATCTTCATGATCTTGTCGCTGATCCTGGGGCTGCTGCTTCGAAAACCGGTGATTCGTCTTAACGAGGCATTCTCGGAGAAACTGGAGGAAACGAAACTGATGTAAGGGCAGGGGACTGGTGACTGCTCAGTACGAAAAGAAATATTGCGAACAAATGTTTATGAAAGCTGTTGACAGCGAACAAACATTCTGCTATACTGTTCTCAACAAAACGAACAAACGTTTACGAAGAAGATGGGGAAGAGAGGGCAGTAATATGAACGCATACAGCACTTACGAAACCAATTACTATATTTCGCAGAACACAGGATCTCACCAGAACACCGGCAGGAAGAGAAAAAAATACCGGATCACATCCAAGTTCCGTTTTATTACATCCATGATCATCATGATCGGACTGTGCGTGGCTGGATTCACTGCACTGACAGGACTCAACACATCCGTGGCTCTGACGAAACAGACTTATACAGAGGTACAGGTATCATCTGGTGATACACTTTGGACGATCGCTAACACTTATAAAGATGAAAGCACCGATACCCGTAAGGCAGTCTATGAGATTTGCCAGATCAACGATATCGAAGCCTCAGATCTGCATCCAGGTATGACACTGGCGATCCCAGAAGACTTATAGATTTTACTTTGTCCGCAATACTTTAAATAGTTCCAATAAAAAACACTGAGCAACTCCGGAAACGGCAAACCTCCGGAGAATGTTCAGTGTTTTAATATATAAAATATAAATGATAAAGGATTGCCGAGAACCATTGATTCGCAAGGATTCCGGGCAATTCACGCTGGTTTGAGAAAAATGTAGCTAACTATTCCCATAATTATGATTATAGGAATAGTTTTTGATAAGATAAGAGTAACAAAGATGTTGCTCTTATTTTTTTATGCTCAAAGTGTGAAAGGAGATATTTATGGAGTATGATTATGAATTTGATGATTTTGTTGATTGGATGCACGATTTGATCGAGGAAGGAGTTTATTGTGAATGAAAAGAAAGAAAGTAGTCAGGAAGTCGAAAGACAGAAAATTGTTTCGCCGGACGGCGAACAAGACAAAAAAAATGAACGTGAGTCCGCCCACCTTCCGTGGAGGGATACGTTTGTAAACTGGATGCATGACTATGGAGAGTTGATCTCGGAGATTGTCTTGATGTGTTGTGTGGCTGGTGTCTGTTATTCAATGGTTTGTTTAGTGGAAATCATTTCATTGTTTGCTTAAGGAGGTCTATTGATGAAAAGTCCTATTTTTACTGTAAAAGATAATTTAGTTGGTTTTAATACGCCATATATCCGTGTGAATGAACGTGTTGCCATTCGTGAGTTTAGATCTATGATTGATGATTTAGATGGTAATGGCGATCATTCTGTCTTTGATTTAGGTCTTTACTGTGTTGGTACTTTCGATCTTGAGACGGGTGTTATTGATTCTCATGATCCGCAGGTTGTCTTGCTCGCTACGCAGTGTTTGACTTTATCCCCTCGTGAGGCCGGTGAGATTGATGATTAGAACTCTTTTTGGTATTTTGCAGGATATTCCAGAGATGCGCGTTACTGTTTTTTCGTCCTCTGGTTCGCCTGTTAAGGATAAGTTTATTATGGAAGTTACTTCCAAGGGATATCCTTCTCTTCGTAAAACTGGAGAACATAACGTGTACGACGAAATTCAATCTTATCGTGAAGGTTGTGATCTCGCGGCAATTCTTCAATCGTTCGGTAATGAGTGTCCTCGTTTCAATCCTCTTGGCTTTGAGGAAGCGGAAGGTTTTGTAAATGATTTTTCTGATGTGTCTAGCCTCGGCGATCTTGTCAATGACGGTGAAGCTGTCAAACAGTTCTTTAATGAGCTTCCGCTGGAGGTGCGTAACTGTTTTGATAACAGCGTCCATAAGTTTGCTCGTGATTTTACTGGTGAAGGATTCCTTCAGACTCTTAGGCAGGCGTTTAATGTGCCAGATACTCCAGAGCCTTCCCCGAATCCTCCGACCCCTAGCGAGCCTGATTCTGGCGGTGATTCTGCTGATCCTGATCCTGGCACTGCTTAATATTGTTTTTATTGTTATAGTGTTTTCCATGTTTTTATGTTTTGGTTAAGGGGGCGTAAGCCCCCTCTTCCGTATAGAAAGGAGAAAAAATGTTAGATAATAACTCAAAGTTCAGTTATGTTCCTGGTACTCGCGCAAGTCGTTCTATTTTTGACTTGAGTAATAGTGTAAAAACTTCTTTTGACGCCGCTCAGCTTGTGCCGTTTTATTATGAAGAGGTACTCCCGGGAGACACCTTTAATCTTGAGACTAATCTCATTGCTCGTATGCAGACTCTCGTTGCTCCTGTAATGGATGATCTGTATCTTGATTTCTTTTATTTTTTTGTCCCTAACAGAATCGTATGGGATCACTGGAAAGAGTTTATGGGCGAAAATACAAAGTCGGCATGGTACCCGGAAACGGAATACAACGTGCCGCAGATATCGGTTGCTCCATCTAAATCCGTAGCCGCAAAATCTGTTGCGGATTACTTCGGCATTCCCCCGATTACAGTTCCGCAGGGTGAAAAAAACGCGTTTACTTTTTCCGCTCTTCCATTCCGCGCATACGCTGAAATCTGGAACGAGTGGTTTCGTGATGAGAATTTGCAGGATCCAGTTTTAGTTGATCATGGTGACTCTACGCATAGTTACGACGCAACATCCGCTGTAGATGGTGGTTCTTTGTTATATGCCAATAAGTATCATGATTACTTCACTAGTGCACTTCCTGCGCCGCAAAAAGGCGCGGATGTGACAATTCCGATTAATACGTTTGCGCCCGTTTATTCTGTTAATCCGTCTATTTCTGCGAATGTTGAAAAATCGTACCCTGTTTCTGCTATGGAAGTTAGGGGTGTTAATGATGTCGCTCTTGGTTCGTCTGGTGGTTTTATGACGTATTCGGCATCTGCTGGTTTAGATCCGTCTGGTTTATCTAAAATTGTTGGTGGAAATAGTACTTCTTCTGCTCAGACTGCGTATCATATTTATCCGTCTAACCTCATCGCAGATATGGAGTCTGTTCCTGCTACGTCTATAAATCAGCTTCGTTTAGCATTTGCGACGCAGGCATTACTTGAGAAAGACGCTCGCGGCGGTACTCGTTATCGTGAGATCATTAAATCGCATTTTGCTACCAACTCTCCCGATGCGCGTCAGCAGATACCGGAATTACTTTCGTACAATCGCGTCCCGATCCAGATCAATCAAGTGGTTCAGAATTCGTCTAGTACAGACAACTCTCCGCAGGGAAACACTGCCGCCTATTCTCTTACAGCGGATAGTGACGGTTCGTTTTTGAAGTCATTCACCGAACATGGTATGGTGATTGGCGTTATGTGCGCTCGGTATAAGCATACTTACCAGCAGGGACTCGATAAGCGTTTCACTCGTAAGACTCGCTTTGATTACTATTGGCCGCTCCTCGCAAATTTAGGCGAACAGCCTATTCTTAACCGCGAGATTTACGCGCAAGGAACTGAGCAGGACGGTGAAGTCTTCGGGTACCAGGAAGCATGGTCTGAGTATCGTTACAAGCCAGATATTTGTACGTCTGAAATGCGCTCAACCTATCCGCAGAGTCTTGACGTATGGCATTTTGGAGACAATTACAAGTCTCTCCCTACTCTTTCGTCTGGTTGGATACAGGAAGACTTTAACAATATTAACCGTGCTCTTGCGGTTTCTAGTTCTGTCTCCAATCAGTTTTTTGCTGATATTTATATTAAGAATAAGGCTACTAGAGTTATGCCAGTTTATTCGATTCCTGGTATGCCTCGTACATTATAGTAAGAGGGCATTATGCCCTCTTTTTTTTAGAAAGGAGATTTAATATGGCTGATCCTTTAAAGACTGCTAAACAATATGCCGCGTACAATAATTCATTATATCAATCTAATACAAGACAAGCTCAAGCGTTCAACGCCGCCGAGGCGGCGAAGAACCGTGATTGGCAGGAGCGTATGTCCAATTCTGCACACCAAAGAGAAGTTGCAGATTTAAAAAAAGCAGGCCTCAACCCTGTCCTGTCTGCAGGCGGTCAAGGTGCCGCTACAGGTTCTGGTGCGTCTGCGTCCTCTGAAGCTGCTAACGTAGATACATCAATGCCTCAAGCTGTTATTGATATGGCTGAAGCACAGTTATCTAGTGCTACCGCGTTACAGCAGACTGCAATGACTACACAGTCTAACATGGCGCAAGCTATTTTAAAATCGAATACCGATAAGTATGTTGCAGGTTTGCAATATAAAATTCAGAAGTATAAACATGATAATCCTTCCGCTGATACTGTCGGTGGACAGTTCTCTCGTTTTCCTGATTTTCTTAAGATTGCCACAAAGTCAACTTTGGATTTTGTTGACTGGGTTGGAGAAGGTCTTGAGAAAGCCGGATTTAATACGAAAGGTTCTAAAGGTAAGAAAAAAGTTAAGGTTACACCATTTACGACTAAGTCTGGCGTTCCATTAAAGCAAAATGAATATAGAAATATTGATGATCTTATTTATGCCGCGTCTCATGGCGGCACTGATAAAGGCGGAAGCCGCCGGAGAACTTATGCTAAGCTTAACCTCGGAGCTAGATCGTCAAATTCAGTGTTAGGCTCTAAGTATCGCTTTGATACTATGGCTAAATATCGTAGTAATAAAAAACGTAAAAAATAACACGACACGACGATTTAACGACGTGACGTGAATAATTCGTTTTTATTGATGTTTTCTAAAACGCAGGACTTGCTCCTGCGTTTCCCCTAGGGGACTGGGGGATGGAGTCCCCCAGCGCGGCGTTGCCGCGGCACCTTTCCCCTCTTGATGGAAAGGTGCTAGGTGACACCTAACTAATAGTTAGTGCTCACCGCGGTGAGACCGCGCCGTAAGGCTTACTTGAAAATTAGAGAGAGGATTGATATAATTATGACATGCTACCATCCGTTAAAGGCTTTCGCTACAGGAGAAAGGACTAAAAATGGAAAAATTAGTTACATTGTTACTGGGTATGATGCAAAGGCTATCATCATTGATGGCAAAGGTCATAGGACTGTGGTTGATCGTGATCCTGGTTTTACTGGTGATAAGATACTTAGGAATCCTATAGAGATTCCTTGCGGAAAGTGTTTTGGCTGTCGTTTAAAGCGAGCCAGAGATTGGTCTGTGCGCATGATGCTTGAATCAGAATATCACGAGGAAAATTGGTTTGTCACTTTAACCTATAATAATGATCATCTGCCTATGAATGAGTATGTTGATGAAGATGGTGTGATTCAGTTAAAATCTACGTTATGTAAGCGTGATCTTCAACTCTTCTGGAAACGACTTCGTAAAAAACAAGATATTCGATATTATGCTTGCGGTGAGTATGGTACGAGGACTGCTCGTCCTCATTATCATGCTGTTATCTTTGGATTGCATCTTGATCCAAACAGGCTTGTTGAGTATCGTTCTCAACCGTTTCAGCTTTGGACGTGTCCAGAGTTAGAGGAAATCTGGAAGTGTGGTTATGTGGTAGTTGGCAAAGTTACTCAAGAATCTTGTGAGTATACTGCAAGGTACTGTATGAAAAAACTTAACGGCTCCGCCGCTGAGATATATGATCAGTTTAACTTTATTCCCGAATTTTCGTCTATGAGTTTGAAACCTGCCATTGGTAGACAATGGTTTGATGATCATGCGTTTGATATCTATCCAAAGGATGAAATCCAACTCCCTAAAGGTCGTTTAGTGACACCACCTAGATATTTTGACCAGTGCATGGAGAAACTGGATGAGGACTTAATGGTATCTGTTAAGGATGAGCGCAAAGACATTGCAGAAAAGCTTGAGCATGCTAGACTCCTTGAAACTGCTTTATCAAAGAGTGATTATCTCAAGGTTTGCGAGGCTAATATGAAGCAAAAAATGAAGCGCAAAGTTCGCCCTCTTGATTAGTTTGAAATTTTCTAAAAATAATTGTTCCCATATTATTGATTATAGGAATAGTTGCATTTCTTCCCTATGCCTTTACTGATACGTATTGCTGTATAGTTCCGTACCATTAGCATCCTGATATACGATGGTCATGCTTACATCATCGATACCGGAGTCTTCCTTCAGATCATCGATCATGCCCTGGAATTGGGATTCCATGCTGTTCATGGCCTGTTCCAGCTGTGGTTTCATAGCTGTTGCTGTAGCTTCATCGAACGTCTGATCATATTTGTAAATCAGTTCGATATTGTTTTCTTTCACGGTTATGGATCCGCCATTCCCTAAGGAGCTTTCCAGATCAGACAGCTCCTGCTGTACATCAGAATCACTGTTGACATACTCTTCCAGTGTCTTGGTACCTCCGCAGCCGGCCAGAGCCAGCGAGCTTGTTACCAGCAGCATGATCGCTGCCACTAATGTGATGACTTTCTTCATGTTCTTCTTCCTTTCTTTTATAGCGTGTGATCATAATGTATAACAAAAGACAGGAACATCTTCATAACGTCCCTGTCTTTCTACTTGTTTATTTGCTCTGTTCGAAAATCATGACCATACTCATTTCAGAATAATCCAGACGAAGCTTTCCATCCTTGATCTCAAAGGTTAAAATCTGATCGGAATCATCCTGGATATCATACTGGCCGTCTTCTCCAGCGGAAACAGTACCTTCCCCATCTTCATCCATGAAGGCGAATGTGCAGGTTCCGTCTTCCTTGATTGTCAGCTTCGGCATTTCGTCCATCTGTCCGGTAGATTTCAGATCATCTGCAGACAGTGTCTGT
>ERZ826220.3406-NODE-3406-length-12335-cov-2.848290_pt1 | contig 12335 bp, 9 predicted proteins | sample MGYA00519927_ERZ826220 | MGnify/ENA primary metagenome ERZ826220 (study PRJEB31778, sample SAMEA3449225) | human gut metagenome | biome: human gut; feature: human-associated habitat; material: faeces | place: United Kingdom | collected 2010/2012 ...
AATAATCAATTCCAGCATACTTCACACCTCCTTTCGGATGGTGTGCTGACCGCCGATTGCCCTATGTATTATACTTGTAGATATTATAACGCTCATGTAGAAATTTGTCTATCGCATCCCGCTTTTTTATTCACCATTCCTTCATAGCATTATCCGCTCTTTTATGATACAATAACCATGGCTATATGCCGATATATATAAAAAGAGGAAAACGAATTGAGAAAGAGACGGCTCGGGTCGATACTGATAAGCGCCGCGCTTATCGTCATATTGGCCGTATTTTTGATAAACCTGAAGGAAGGCAGCTCAAGGGCCCCGGCGGACGCCGTTGCGCTGAGCGAGATAATGATCTCCAACAAAGGCTCCGTGCCGGATAACCTGGGCGGATACCCCGACTATATAGAGCTGCACAACGGCTCCTCCGAAAAGGCGGACATATCCGGCTACGGCCTGTCCGACAGCCTGCTGGAGGGCGCAAAGTATGTGTTCCCCGCAGGTACGGTGCTGGAGCCCGACGCTTATGTGGTGGTCTGGTGCGGCGGCGAGGCGGAGGACGGCATGCATGCCCCCTTCAAGCTCAGCGCGGGTGAGGAGGCGGTGCTGTTCGACGCTTCTGGAAGGCCCCTTGATACGGCTGTGCTCAACTCGGTGGACTCAGGAATGGTGCTGCGCCGAGAGGGCGAAGTATGGACACAGGCAAAGCCCTGCCCCGGCTATCCCAAGACAGAGGAGGGCATGGCGGAGTATGAGAAAAGCCTTAAGGAGACGGAGGATATAGGCCTCTACATCAACGAGTTCATGGCCAGCAACGCTACCACTATCTGCGACAGCTTCGGCAGCTATTCCGACTGGATAGAGCTATACAATTCAACGGATACGGACATGGACATATCCGGCTTCGGCATATCGGATAACCTGTCCCAGCCCATGAAGTACAGGTTCCCGGATGGGACCACCATAGCCGCCAAGGGCTACCTGGTGGTATTCTGCTCCGGAAACGAGGGAATGCAGAACGGGGAGCTGCACGCGCCCTTCGGCCTTCGCTCCTATGGGGAGGACGTGGTGATTGCCAACAGGGCCGGAAGGATAATCGACAGCTATTCCTTCAAGAATCAGGAGACTGACGTTTCCGTGGCGCGCATACCCGACGGCACGGGCGAGTTCCAGTCCAATTCCCAGCCCAGCCCCGGCTACCCAAACACCGGCGCGGGCTACTCCGCATTCGACGCGGCGAACAGGCTGCCACTGAGCGGCGTATACATAAGCGAGTTCGGCGGCTCCACGGGAAGCGTGGCTTCCGACTGGGTGGAAATATACAACTCCACGGGCAGCGCCGTGAGCCTTGCGGGCTACGGCATTTCCAACAACCCGAAGAACCCCGCAAAGTGGGTATTTCCGGATATATCCATAGAGCCGGGCGAATACCTGCTGCTTTACGCTACGGGCAGCGCCGACAAGGCTCAAAAAAAAAATCTCAAGCTTAATTTCTGCATAAGCTCCACAGGCGAGGCGCTGTTTTTTTTCGACCCCAACGGCAAGCTCATAGACAAGCTCTCCGCAGGGCGCATGAGGTCCGGCCAGAGCTACGGCCGGGACGGCTCGGACAACCGCTACTACTACGCCGATCCAACCCCCGGCGCCCAGAACGGCAAGGGGTATGAGGGCATAACCCAGCTCCCGGCCTTCAGCGTCACTCCCGGCATATACGATAATGCCGTCACAGTGGCCATTACCGCAGGGGAGGGGGAGACAATACGCTACACCACCGACTGTACCACTCCAAACGCAAGCTCGGAGGTGTACAGCGGCGAGCTTTCCATCAGCAAAAACTCCGTCATACGAGCCGCAGCCTTCAGGGACGGGTATCTCTCGGGGGACGTGGCTACCGCAACCTATCTTTTCAGGAGCGACGGCGTGAACCATGCCCTGCCGGTGGTGACCCTCGTTACAGACCCGGACAATCTCTGGAACAGCAAGACCGGCATATATGCCACCGGCGACCAGTTTGACCCGGACGCCGCCTCCTACGCGGACACCCTGCAATCCGCCACCTACTATCAGGCGAAATTCGCCACCGAGGAGCAGGTGGATACCATATGGGAAAAGCCCGCGGCGTTTTCGCTCTTTGACGATAACGGGAAGCAGGTGTTTACCCAGAACGTGGGCATAAGGATAGCCGGCAGCTTTGGCCGCGGCAGGGCCCAGAAGGGCTTTAACGTAATAGCCCGGAAGGAATACGGCAAGGGCTCCATGGAGTACCCCTTCTTCGAGAACCGCCCCTATACGGAATACAAGGCGGTGGTGCTGCGGGCCGGCGCGCAGGATCAGAACCGCAGCAAGATAAGGGACGAGCTGGCCAGCGGGCTTTTAGAGGGAACTGACATAAATATACTCTATCAGGCCTACCGCCCTACGGTGCTTTACCTCAACGGCGAATACTGGGGCGTGTACTTCATGAAGGAAAAGCGCAACCGCTTCTTCGTGGCCCAGCATGAGAACACGGAAAACAACGTGGACTTGGCCATAGGCAAGGGCTTCAAGCAGCGCAGCTACGGCGATAATTCGGACTGGGTGAGCCTGTATGAGTACGCCACCAGCCACGACCTTTCCTCCGCCGAGGCGTATGCCTACGTTTCCGAGCGAATGGACGTGGACAGCTTCCGGGATTACATGATAGCCGAGATATACAACGGCAACACGGACACCTACAATTTCCAGTATTACCGCCTCAAGGGCGGCAAGTGGAAGTTCATATTCTACGACTTCTGCTGGGGCTTCCAGAGCCCAGGCCACGAGACGCTGGCCTTCCGCATGGGAAAGACCCCCGCCGACGTATGCTCTGCAAAGCTGTTTGCCGCCATGCTCCAGAACAAGGGCTGGAGGGACAGCTTCTGCCGCCGCTTCGGGGAGCTTCTCAACACCGCCTTTGCCCCGGAGCGGGTGAGTGCGCTGATAGATGAGCTTTACGGCTATGTGGAGCCGGAGATAAAGCGGGAGCGGGAAAAGTTCAATAAGGATACGTTTATGGGAGTGAAGCAGCCCAATACAAACCTGGGAACCTACGAGGGCTTCCAGAGCGAGATAAGCAAGCTGAGGGATTTCGCCCAGAGGCGGCCCGAGGAGCTGAAGCGGCAGCTTCAAAGCAACCTGGGCCTCAGCGATTCCTACATGAAGGAGGTGTTCGGCTAAAATGGAAAAGGCCAGAAGGCCGGCGCGGCCTAAAAAGCGGCCGGTACAGTACCGCCACGAGCTGAAATACTACATCAACCGGGGAGACTACGAGATACTCTCAAGAAGGCTGCGCTCCTGCATACAGCAGGACGAGAACGCCCAAAGAAACGGCGGGGAATACTTTATAAGGAGCTTATATTTCGACAGCCCCTTTGACGACGCCCTATGGGAAAAGCTGGCAGGCGTCAACGACCGGGACAAGTTCCGCATACGGGCATACAACGGCTGCGACGACGTCATCAAGCTCGAGTGCAAGCACAAGGAGGGAAGCTTTATAGCAAAGCAGTCGGTGCGGCTCAGCAGGGCCGAGTGCGACAGCCTTATCGGCGGGGACTACGCCTTTCTCCTCTCCCGCAAAGAGCCCTTCGCCCGGCGCATGTTTGTGGAGTTTGCCACCAAGGGCCTGCGCCCCTGCGTAATAGTTGACTATACACGGGAGGCCTACGTTTACCCCGTTGAGGACGTTCGCATAACCTTCGATAAGGATATACGCACCGCATACAGGGGGACGAGCCTTTTCGACATGACACAGCCTACCTTCCCCGTGATAACAGACGGCGACCTTGTGCTGGAGGTAAAGTTCAACAACTACCTGCCCAGCTATATAAGGGAGCTTTTGCAGATAGATTCCCACACGCGCAGTGCCGTGAGCAAGTACTGCATATGCAGAAAGTTTGAGTTTTAGGAGGACCACATGATAAGCTTTTCCGACCTTTTCACCATCACCATGAACCCCGTTCAGGTAATACTGACCCTGATAGTTGGCCTGCTCGTGGGCCTGTATGTATGGTTCATATATAAAAAGACCTTCAGCGGCGTTATGTATTCCCGCACCTACGGCATGACGCTGGTAATGATGACCATAGTTACGGCGCTGATGCTGATGCTCATCAACAACAGCCTGACTCTCAGCCTTGGCATGGTGGGCGCCCTGTCCATCGTCCGCTACCGCACCGCCATAAAGGATCCCCTTGACACCGCCTTCATATTCTGGGCAGTGGGCGAGGGTATAGCCGTGGGCACAAAGTTCTACGACGTGGCCATAATCGCCGGCATAATAATAGGCATATTCGTGCTGCTGATCTCAGGCTCAAGGGGCAAGGGTGGCGCTCAGAGCTACCTCCTTATAATCCACTACAGCGAGGCCGCGGCAGACGCCATACGCAAGATGACCAAGCAGCTTCCCGGCGCCCGGCTCAAGAGCAAGGTAGTGCGCCCCGGCAGCATAGAGCTTACCATGGAGCTGCGCCTCAAGGAGAACGAGACGGGCTTCGTAGAGAAGTTCACTAGGGTGGAGGGCGTGTACGATGCAAGCCTTATCACTCATCAGGGAGACATAGTGGCGTAGCCCCCTCTTTTGAAATTGAAAGGGAGAGATCATGCTCAAACGGTTTGCGTCCTACTACAAGCCCCATAGAAGGCTGTTCTATATAGACATGTTTTGCGCGCTGATAATATCGGCGTGCAATATGTTTTATCCCATAATAGCCAAGGATATAATAAACGTCTATGTGCCGGAGAGGGATATGCGGCGGCTGGTGCTGTGGTGCTGCGTGCTGCTGGGCATATATCTGCTCAAGGCCGTTATGAAGTTCATAGTGGACTACTGGGGCCATATCGTGGGCGTGCGCATACAGGCGGATATGCGCCGGGAGATGTTCGACCACCTGGAAAAGCTGCCCATAAGCTTCTTTGACGAAAACAAGAGCGGCGTGCTCATGAGCCGGATGACCAACGATCTTCAGGAGATATCCGAGCTTGCCCATCACGGCCCGGAGGACATATTCCTCTCGGTGGTGATGCTCATAGGGGCGGTGGCGTGGCTTTCCACCATATGCGTGCCGCTGGCGCTAATACTGCTCATAATGCTGCCCTGCACCGTGTTCATAACCACAAGGGCGCGCCTTGGGCTGAACAGGGCATCCCAGGAGACACGGGTAAAGATGGGCGAGATAAACGCCAATGTGGGCACCGCCATATCAGGCGTAAGGGTATCCCGGGCCTACACCGGAGAGGATCACGAGCTGAAGCTCTTTGACGTGCTCAACCGCCAGCTCACAGGCATACGGAGCAAATACTACAGGGCCATGGCCTGGTTCTTTACAGAGGCGGAGCTGCTGATGGATCTTACCTATCTGGCAATACTCTTTTTTGGCGGCCTGTTCTTCTTCAAGGGCAGCATAAACGCCGGCGAATACACCGCGTTCCTGCTTATGGTATCCAACTTTTTTAACCCAGTCCGAAAGATGGTCAACATGTTCGAGCAGCTTCAGGCGGGTACGACGGGCTTTAAGCGGTTTACGGAAATTATGGACGAGCCCCCGGAGGAGGACGCCCCAGACGCCATAGACGCAGGCAGGCTGGTGGGGGACATCGCCTTTGAGGACGTATCCTTCCGGTATAAAAACAGCGACGCCAAGGGGGCGGAGAAGGTGATAAAGCACCTGAACCTCCGCATACCCGCAGGGGAGACGGTGGCTCTCGTCGGCCCCTCCGGCGGCGGCAAGACCACCCTCTGTAACCTCATACCGCGGTTTTACGACCCGGAGGAGGGCCGCATAACCATAGACGGCACCGACATAAGGGATTTCACAAGGGTATCCCTCCGGCGCAACGTGGGAATAGTGGCCCAGGACGTATTCCTCTTTGACGGCAGCGTAGCGGACAACATACGCTACGGCAACCTTGACGCCACGGAGGAGGAGGTCATAGAGGCCGCGAAAAAGGCCCGCATTCACGATTACGTAATGACGCTGGAGGAGGGCTACGACACCCAGGTGGGCGAGCGTGGAGTGAAGCTCTCCGGCGGGCAGAAGCAGCGCATATCCATAGCCCGCGTATTTCTGAAGGATCCCGGCATACTGATACTGGACGAGGCCACATCGGCTCTTGATAACCAGACCGAAATGGAGATACAGCAGGAGCTGTTTGAGCTTGCCAAGGGCCGCACCTGCATAATAGTGGCACACAGGCTTTCCACCATAAAGAGCGCAAACGAGATAGTGGTGTTGACGCCCTCTGGCATAGCCGAGAGGGGCAGCCATAAGGAACTCATGGCCCTTGGCGGTATATACGCCAACCTCTATAATTATCAGATAATAGACGTATAAAGGAACGAACAAGGTATGAAGATTACGGTCATAGGCTGCGGCCGCTGGGGCTCATTCATAACATGGTATCTCGACAAGGTAGGGCACAGCGTGAGCCTTTACGGACGGGAAGGCTCGCCCCACATGAAACAGTTCAGGGAGAGCCGCACCAACGGCATAGTGACGCTGCCCCAAAGCATACAGCTCATATCCGCCATGGAGGAGGCCGTAAAGACGGAGCTGATAGTGGTATCCGTGGGAGCCCAGTCCTTTAGGGAAGTGGCTGCGGACATAGCGGCGCATGGCTATAAGGGCGACCTTGTGCTGTGCATGAAGGGCATAGAGCAGGGCAGCGGCAAAAGGCTTTCGGAGATAGCTCTTGAATACCTGCCTCAAAGCGGAGTGGCCGTCTGGCTGGGGCCCGGCCACGTTCAGGAGTTTGTGGCGGGAATACCCAACTGCATGGTGATAGACGGCACATCGGAGGAGCTGAAGGAGCGTCTGGTGACACAGTTCAGCTCCAGCCTCATACGCTTCTATTACGGCCGGGATCTCATAGGCAACGAGGTAGGGGCCGCCGCAAAGAACGTCATAGGCATAGCGGCGGGGATACTGGACGGCATGGGCCTCACCAACCTTAAGGGAGCGCTCATGGCGCGGGGCACCCGGGAGGTTGCCCGGCTCATAGTGGCTATGGGGGGGATAGAGCATTCCGCCTACGGCCTCTGCCACTTGGGGGACTATCAGGCCACTGTGTTTTCCCAGTTCAGCCATAACCGCGCCTTCGGCGAGGCCTTCGCCAGGGGGGAGAAGTTCGGGAAGCTTGCCGAGGGATACTATACCGTGGAGGCGCTCATGGAGCTTTCGAAAAAGTACGGGGTGGATATGCCCATATCCCGCGCCGTGCATAAAGTGCTGTACGACGGCGCAAGCCCCAGAGACGAGCTCACCGCCCTGTTCATGCGGAGCCTTAAAAAGGAGTTTTAGATGTACATAGACACCCATGCCCACCTGACGGACGGCGCCTTTGACGATGACAGGCAGGAGCTTATAAAGGGTCTTGCCGCCGGGGGTATAGGCAAAATAATAGAGATATCCTGCGACCCGAAGGGCTTTGAGGCCTCGGCGGAGCTTGCGGAAAAAAACCCGGGCATATACCTTGCCTTCGGCATACATCCCGAATTCGCGGAAAGCTGTACGGAAAGCGATATGGCCGCGCTGGAAAAATACCTGCGCCACCCCAAATGCGTTGCGCTGGGGGAGACGGGGCTGGACTACTACTGGAAGCCCTACAACAGGGAAAAGCAGCTTGAGCTGTTCCGCCGCCAGCTCGACATGGCCATAGAGAGGGATATGCCGGTTTCCATGCATATCCGGGAGGCATACGGGGACTGCATGGAGGCGCTGGAGAGCTATAACGGCAGGGTCAGGGGAGTGATGCACTGCTTTTCTGGCAGCGCGGAAACAGCGGAGCGCTGCGCCGCCCTGGGGCTGTACATAGCCTTCGGCGGGGCGCTGACCTTCAAAAACAACAAAAAGGGCCCCGCGGCCTGCGCCGCCACTCCCATTGACAGGCTTCTCACCGAAACCGATTGTCCCTACATGGCCCCGGAGCCCCACCGGGGAGAGCGCAACGACCCCGGCAGCATACCCGCGATATGCCGCAAAATGGCTGAGATAAAGGGGGTAAGCGAGGGTGAGATGGAAAGAGCGGCGGAGGAAAACGCAGAGCGGCTGTTCGGCATTTGAAAGAAAAACACCCAAAAGCCCAAGGGTTGTTAAGGGGCCGCAGCCCCTTAAGTTAATTTCGGCTTTGACGACATGTGCGTCAAAACGGATGAAAACCAGAGGTTTTCGTACTCTGCGGGTTTTGCCGCCCGGGAGCGTATGCGAGAGGCAAAACCCGAAAAAACTCGAAGAAATGGCTAGAAGCCATTTCTTCGAAAAAGAATGCTTGACAAACGCCGCCCATACGTGTTATTATCCCAACAAATAATATATCCGGGCAGGGCAAACGGCCCATGCAAAAGGGAAAGGAGAGCACTTATGATAAACACCGCTATTACCATGTACGGCATGATGATGTGCTGCTCCATGTCCCTCGGGCATGGAGAGCGCTTGCGTTGCCTGCAATAAAGCCTTTTGTACTTAAAGGGCGGTGTTTTGATTTATAGGCCGTAAGCGCAGAGCTTGCGGCTTTTTTAATGCAATACTTCGGATTGGAGAAAAAGATGGAAGCACGTGAAATGATAGCCATAAGGGGCCTTACAAAGACCTTCGGCACCGGATCGGACGCCGTGACCGCCCTCAGGGATATAGACCTTTCCGTAAGGGCGGGGGAGATATTCGGCATAATCGGCCTTTCCGGCGCGGGCAAGAGCACGCTGGTACGCTGTATGAACTACCTTGAACACCCCACGGAGGGCAGCGTAACGGTGGACGGAAAAAAGCTGGGCGCGCTGAACAAAAAGGAGCTGCTCAACGCCAGAAGGGGCATAGGAATGATATTCCAGCAGTTCAACCTGCTCATGCAAAAGACCGCCCTCGATAACATCTGCTTCCCGCTGGAGATAGCGGGGGTAAGCAGAAAGGACGCCATAGACCGGGCAAGGGAGCTTCTGAAGCTGGTGGATCTTGAGGACAGGGAAAAGGCCTATCCCGCCCAGCTATCCGGCGGGCAGAAGCAGAGGATAGCCATAGCCAGGGCCCTTGCGCCCAGCCCGAAGGTGCTGCTTTGCGATGAGGCCACCTCCGCCCTCGACCCCACCACCACCCGCTCCATACTGTCGCTGCTGAAGGAAATAAACAGGACCCTTGGCATAACCATAGTAGTTATAACCCACGAGATGAGCGTTATAGAGGAGATATGCGACAGAGTGGCCATAATCGACCACAGCCAGATAGCCGAGGTGGGCGAGGTATCCGACATATTCATGAACCCAAAGACGGAGATAGCGAAAAGGCTGCTGTACGCCAGCGGCAGGCTGGGGGAGGAGGTGCTGGGAGAAAGGTGCCTGCGCATCATATTCGACGGAACCCAGACCTCCAGCCCCGTCATATGCGACATGGTGCTGGAGTGTGGCGCCCCGGTAAACATACTCTTTGCGGACACAAAGACGATTGAGGGCAAAATGCACGGCTACACCCTCATACAGCTCCCGGAAAACCGGGAGCTTGGAGATAAGATGAAGAAGTACCTCGATCTCCACGGGGTACAGTACCTTGAGGAGGCATACCATGTTTGATCCGCAGCTTGTGAAACTCTTTGGCGACGGCATACTGGAGACCTTATACATGACCCTCGTATCCACCGCCATATCCTACCTGCTGGGCCTGCCCATAGGCGTACTGCTGACCACCTCCGCCCCCGACGGCATAAGCCCCCGGCCTGTGTTGTACAGGACGCTGGACGTGGTGGTGAACATACTCCGCTCGGTGCCCTTTCTGATACTCATGGTGTGCGTGCTGGGCCTCACCCGCTTCTTAGTCGGCACCACCATAGGCTCCACCGCGGTAATACCCCCGCTGGTCATAGCGGCGGCGCCATATGTGGGCCGCATGGTGGAGGGCTCCCTTAAGGAGGTGGACCACGGCGTGATAGAGGCGGCTCAAAGCATGGGCGCGTCGGTGTTCCAGATAATCACCCGGGTGCTGCTGCCCGAGAGCACGCCCTCGCTGCTCAACGGCGCGGCGATAGTCACCACTACCATACTCTCCTACTCCGCCATGGCGGGCGCGCTGGGGGGCGGCGGACTTGGGGCCATAGCCATAAACTACGGCTACCACCGCTTCCAGCCTGACATGATGTGGATCGCCGTAGTGCTGCTGGTGCTGCTGGTGCAGCTCATTCAGCTTATCGGCGACAGGCTGGTGATAAAGTCGGATAAGAGAAGAAGATAGATAACTGAGCCGTCAGGCTTGATATATATAAATTTTTATAATTTTTCAGGAGGAAAACAAAATGAAAAAGCTGATCGCAATCGTACTGACCCTTGTACTGGCGCTGTCCTTCGCGGCCTGCGCCCAGCCTGAGGCGGCCCCGGCCGACACCGCCGCTCCCGAAACGACCGAGAGCGCCGCTCCCTCCGAGCTTGTAAAGGTCAAGGTAGGCGCTTCCGTCACCCCCCATGCGGAGATACTCAATGCTGTAAAGGATGAGCTCAAGGCGGCGGGCTATGACCTTGAGGTGGTGGAGTTCACCGACTATGTGCTGCCCAACACCGCACTGGAGCAGGGGGATCTGGACGCCAACTACTTCCAGCATACCCCTTACCTCGAGAACTTCAACGAGGAGAACGGCACCCATCTGGTATCTGTAGGCAAAATACACTACGAGCCCTTCGGCATCTACGCAGGCAAGACCTCTGACCTCTCCGCTATCCCCGACGGCGGCTCCATCGCCATACCCAACGACGGCACAAACGAAGCCCGTGCGCTGCTTCTGCTGGAGGCTCAGGGCCTCATCAAGCTGAAGGAGGGCGTCACCTTTACCGCTACCGTGCTGGATATAGCCGAGAACCCCAAGAATCTCAGCATCAAGGAGATTGAGGCAGCCCAGCTGGCCCGCTCCCTTCAGGACGTGGACGCGGCGGTCATAAACGGCAACTACGCCATTCAGGCAGGCCTCAAGGTAAAGGACGCCCTGGCCATAGAGGATAAGGACTCCATCGCCGCCGACACCTACGCAAACGTGCTGGTAGTAAAGGAAGGCCATGAGAACGACGAAGCCACAAAGGCGCTGCTTGCCGCCCTCCAGAGCGACACCGCCAAGAAGTTCATGGAGGAAAAGTACGAGGGCGCTGTCATAGCCGCCTTCTAAGGCATACAGCCATATAAATTTATTGGAGCCCCGGCAGGGGCTCTTTTTTTTGGTTATAATAAACGATAATATATTATTTAAGGTGTTATTTTTAATGACGCAGAAATTGCACCGGTACCGTATAAAAAATGGCGGCGCGGTGGCAAAAGCGGCGCAAATAGGGCATAAAGGCCGAAGGATTTACTTTTTAAGATAATAAAGAAACAAGATTGACAAAATCTATACAAAAGTTTATTATTTTAATGCAGGAATAACTGCATAAAATAAGTAAGGGAGAAGGAAAAGAATGGATAATCTGCTGCATTTTGTTCAGACGGTGAACAGCTATCTTTCGGACTATATTCTGGTGATACTTCTTATCGGCGTAGGCCTCTGGTACTCCATCAAGACCAACTTCGTGCAGGTGCGCTGCTTCGGCGAGGGCATGAAGAAGGTATTCGGCAACCTCAAGCTCAACGGCGAAAAGCATGAGAGCGGCATGAGCTCCTTCCAGGCTCTCGCCACGGCTATCGCCGCCCAGGTCGGCACGGGCAACATCGTGGGCGCCTCCGGCGCGATACTCACCGGCGGCCCCGGCGCGATATTCTGGATGTGGGTAATAGCCTTCTTCGGCATGGCGACGATATACGCGGAAGCCGTGCTGGCACAGAAGACCCGCATAAAGGGCGAGGACGGCCAGATAAAGGGCGGCCCCGTCTACTACATAACCACGGCCTTTAAGGGCGGCTTCGGCAAGTTCCTCGCTGGCTTCTTCGCCATAGCCATAATACTTGCTCTGGGCTTCTTCGGCTGCATGGTGCAGTCCAACTCCATAGGCTCCACCTGCTCCACCGCCTTCGGCATACCCAGCTGGGTAATGGGCGCCGTGCTGGTGGCTATCTGCGGCTTCATATTCCTTGGCGGCGTGCAGCGCCTTGCCTCCGTCACCGAGAAGATAGTGCCCATAATGGCGGCCATATTCCTCGTAGGCGGCCTTGCGATACTCATAGCGCGCATCAAGTACGTCCCCGCCACCTTCGGCATGATATTCAAGTATGCCTTTAAGCCCCAGGCCATAATCGGCGGCGGCTTCGGCGCGGCGCTGAAGATCGCCCTCAGCCAGGGCGCAAAGCGCGGCCTGTTCTCCAATGAAGCCGGTATGGGCTCCACCCCCCACGCACACGCCCTCGCCAACGTCGCTGAGCCCCACGATCAGG
>ERZ826220.3416-NODE-3416-length-12316-cov-2.753609_pt1 | contig 12316 bp, 9 predicted proteins | sample MGYA00519927_ERZ826220 | MGnify/ENA primary metagenome ERZ826220 (study PRJEB31778, sample SAMEA3449225) | human gut metagenome | biome: human gut; feature: human-associated habitat; material: faeces | place: United Kingdom | collected 2010/2012 ...
CAACGCCCTTGTTCAGAAGCTCCAGAGCTGCCTGCTTCTCAACGGAGGGGTCGTACCATGTGTCGGTGAATACGACTTCGACCTTAGCGTCGGGGTTTACGGACTGTACGCCGAGGGTGAACGCGTTGATACCGCGGATAACCTCAGGAATGCCCTTAGCAGCAACGTAGCCGATGTAGTTCTTCTCGGTCTTCATGCCTGCAACGATGCCTGCGAGGTAACGAGCCTGGTAAACCTTGCCGAAGTAGGTGGAAAGGTTGTCGCTTCTCTGGTAGCCGGAGCAGTGAGCGAACTTAACGTTCGGGTACTCCTTAGCCATTTCAACGGTGCCTTCCATGAAGCCGAAGGAGTTGGTGTAAATAAGGTTGCAGCCCTCGTCGATAAGGGTGCGGATAGCTTCGCAGGTGTCGGAAACGGTCTCTGCTACGTCCTCAACGTAAGCGGTCTCAACGCCCATCTTCTCGATGGCGAGTCTGCCCTGGTCGTGAGCCTGTGTGTAGCCGCCGTCGTCGATCTTGCCGATGTAGACGAAGCCTGCCTTGACGCTTGCTGCGTTGTCTGCTGTGCTGCTAGCGTCGTTTGCTGCGGAGCTTCCGGAAGATGTGTTTCCGGAGCAGCCTGTGAGCAGCATTGCTGCCGCCATGACAGCGGCGAGTAACTTTTTCTTCATTGGTTGGTTCCTCCCTAGTGTGTCTGCGGTTTTACCGCGTTCTGTTATGGCAACACACGCTCAAAATAGAAAAATGGTCTTTGCGCGGTGCTGCCTTTTATTTCTTCGGCGGAATGCCGTTGAAATCAGTCGTCGTCCCGGAACTTGCAGCCCTTCACGGGATCCATCTCATCAATTATCGCAAGGGACTCCACGCGGATACCCTGGCTGCGGACGAGCTCGCCGCCCTTCTGGCAGCCCTTCTCGATGACGATACCGGCTCCGGCTATCTTTGCGCCGGCGTGCTTTACGATGTCGATAAGCCCGAGCAGCGCGCAGCCGTTTGCGAGGAAGTCGTCGATGATGAGGATATTATCCTCCGGGGACAGGAACGCCTTCTTCACGATAACGTCGTATGTACGGCCGTGGGTGAAGCTCTTTATCTTGGTAGAGTACACCTCGCCGTCGATGTTTATGCTCTGTGTCTTTTTGGCGAAAACCACGGGGCAGTTGAAGTACTGCGCGGTGATGCACGCGATGCCTATGCCGGAGGCCTCGATGGTGAGTATCTTGTTGATGCTCTCATCGGGGAAGCGCCTGCGGAATTCCTTGCCCATCTCGTTGATGAGCGCAATGTCCATCTGGTGGTTGAGGAAGCTGTCCACCTTGAGGACGTTTCCCTCCTTGATAACGCCGTCTTTTCTGATTCTGTCCTTAAGAAGCTGCATTTTTCTTTACCTCTCAGATAAGTTCTCTGCCCATGAGCACGCCCATCACGGACGCCATCATAAGACCTCTTGTCCAGCCGCTGGAGTCACCCAGGCAGTGCAGTCCGTGAATGTTAGTATTGAAATGCTCGTCCATCTTTATGCGGTTGCTGTAGAACTTCAGCTCCGGCGAGTACAGAAGGGTCTCGCGGCTTGCGAAGCCGGGTACTACGCAGTCCACCGCCTTGATGAAGTTGATGATGTTCGTCATCGTGCGGTAGGGCATTGCGGCGGTGATGTCGCCGGCAACGGCGTCGGGAAGGGTGGGCTTTACGTTTGAGAACGACAGTTCCTTCGGCCAGGTGCGCTTTCCGTCGAGGATATCGCCGTAGCGCTGGACCATGATGTGGCCGTTTCCGAGCATGTTAGTCAGCTCGCCGACCTTCTGCGCGTACTCTATCGGCTGGTTGAACGGAACGCTGAAATTGTGCGAGCAGAGTATCGCGAGGTTGGTGTTGTTGGACTTGAGATCCTTGTAGGAGTGTCCGTTAACTACCGCGAGATTGTTGTCGTAGTTCTCCTGGCTGACGAAGCCGCCGGGATTCTGGCAGAATGTCCTTACCTTATTCTTGAACGGCAGCGGGTAGCCGATGAGCTTCGACTCATAGAGAACGGCGTTGACCTCCTCCATGACCTCGTTGCGTACCTCGACGCGCACGCCGATGTCAACGGTTCCGGGCTGGTGAGCTATGCTGTGGCTTTCGCAGGTGCGCTCGAGCCAGTCCGCGCCCTTTCTGCCGGTGGCTATGACGATGTTGTCCGCCCTGAGCTCGCGGCGGTCGCTGCCCTTGTTGTCGGTGACGATAACTCCGGTGCAGACGTCGCCCTCAATGATGATGTCCTCGCAGCGGGTCTCGAACATGATGTCCACGCCGTGCTCAAGCAGGTGCTTTTCAATTCTCAGGTAGAGCTGATGAGCCATTTCGGTGCCGAGGTGGCGGATAGGGCAGTCAACCAGCTTGAGATTGGCGTTGATCGCCTTCTTGCGTATCTCGCGGATCTTGTCCGGGTCGCTTACGCCTTCTACGTGTGGGTCTGCGCCAAATTCAAGGTAGATCTTGTCGGTGTAGTCGATCGTGGCCTGAGCCAGCTCCTCGCCGATGAGCTCCGGGAGGTTTCCGCCGACCTCGCAGGAGAGCGACAGTTTGCCGTCCGAGAACGCGCCCGCGCCGGAGAATCCCGTGGTGATGTGGCAGTAGGGCTTGCAGTTCATGCAGACCTTCGTCTTAGCCTTCGGACAGGCTCTTTTCTCAACGGAAACGCCCTTCTCCACGATGAGTACTTTCTTCTTCGAGCCTTTGCGGAGCATTTCCAGTGCGGTAAAAATACCGGCGGGGCCTGCGCCTACGATTATAACGTCATAATTTGCCATTTTTAACAACCTTTCAACATTAGAAAATCCAACAGAGCATGATTATGATTTTCCATATACGTTATTAATTTATCACAATTTCGACACAATGTCAACATTTTTGCGCCGTTTTTTTCACTAAATGTGGAATTTCAGCACCTTGCCGAAAAAACGGGGCTTTTCGCATTTTATAGTATGCCCTTTTTATGATAATTCACATATGGAGAACATGTAAAATTTAAATCGCGTGCTCCGGCACGAAATAAAACAGCCCGGGTCACAGCCATTTCCTGTGCCTGAACCATATGATGAGCGCCGCGACGATGAGCACTGCGGCTCCTATCACGGCGGGGTAGCCGTAGGTCCATTGCAGCTCGGGCATGTTTGAGAAGTTCATGCCGTACCACCCGGCGATGAGCGACAGCGGCATGAATATCGTGGTAACTATAGTCAGCAGCTTCATGACGCGGTTCTGCACGATGTCGACCTGCGCCTGGTACTCGCTGCATATCTGGGTCGCGTATTCCCGGAGCATCTGGGTCTCGGAGCGGAGGTGCTCCGCACGGCGCAGGAAATAGCTGAGCCGCTTGCTGCTGCTTATGTCGAAAAGCTCGGAGGCGTCCTCCTGGAGGGATTCCGCGAACTCGCTGAGCTGGGCGTACATGCGGTTGTTGCGGTTCAGTTCCTTCCTGACTACGCTCATTCTTCTGATGAACTTTGAGGTCTCGCCGTCAAGCACCGACTTCTCCAGCTCGTCCAGCCGGGATTCCAGGTGCTGTATATACCCTGGGTCGCCCTGGATAAGGTCGATGAGCAGCTCCGCGAGGAAGTCGTTGGCGCCGTCGGCGAATTTCGGAACCAGCGCAGTCATGCGCTCGATGAATCCGCTGACGAATCCGCCGTCGTCCAGCAGCAGGAGGTTTTCCCCCGACCAGGCGAACGTGAAACGTATCGCCCTGCGCTGGTGCCGCGCGGGGATATGTATGCTGCCGGTCATACGCTTCTGCTGCATTTTCAGCACGCAGAACTGCGTCTGGTTCACCATCGGCGGCATTTCCGGAGGGACAAGCTCCGGAGGCAGAGGTATCTCCTCGGCTTCCCGGGAGGTCAGCACCGCGAGGGCGTTTTCCCATTTTTCCGGCGGGGTATCACCGGAGCTTTTCAGGCTGCCGTCAAATCTGTAGAACTGCATGTTCAGGCTCCCTTCATTGTGTAATTCAGCGCGGCTCCCGCAAAACAGGCGGGCAGACAAAACCGCCTGCCCGCCTGGGATAAAGTCCCTCAGCCGGAGCGGAATTACTCGGCGCCCCGGAAGTACAGACCGCGGGTAAGCGGCCCGGAGGGCTTCCCGTTATTCTGGTACATATCGAGAATGGGCTTCAGCTCCTTTTCGTCGGTGAATTTCAGCACCGCGAAATCGAACGGCTCTAGGGCGGAGCTGCGGTCGCTCATTATGAGCAGGTCGGGGGTTAGTATCTCGACGCTGTTCCCGCCGCAGAGCACCGGCATTTTATTGCCCCGGCGGTCGGCTATGCACTCGCCGCAGGGAGTTCCGCCGTCGTCGAACAGGCGCACCCTTCCGCAGGGCTTCCCGCCGCTGACCGGACATCGCCGCATTATCATCAGCGGGAGCCTTCCGTATGCCACGACCCCGCGTGGTATCGGGGAGCGGATCTCTGCGAGCTGAGCCGCAGTGCCCTCGAAAGAAAGCGTGATATCCTCGAAGCCGAAGTCTCCGCACACTCCCGCGGCGTAGCTGTTGATGATGTTCATGCGGTGTCCGCCGTGGAGTATGAATCCCTCCTCACGGAGGAGCAGCGCGTGGCCGAGGGTCTGCGCCATGCCCCTTGTGAAGCCTGCCGCGCGGAGTTCCCTGAGCCTTTCGCGAACTTCGTCCTCGCAGTCGGAAAGCACGAACGGCGGTATGACCGCGATCCTGTCCTTGTCCGGCGTGGAGAGACCCAGAAGCCGCATGGGGGCGTATATCAGCTCAAACGGAAGCTCCAGAGCCTGCCTGAGCTGCTCTGCGGAATACACCTCGCAGCGCCATTTCAGCGGAGCCGCCGGGTGCTCCCCGAAAAGCGGCGGCGTTAGTTCGCGCAGGCTGTAGTCCGGGGTGTTCTTCGCGAGGACTGCGGCTGAAAGCTGCTCCACAAGCTCCCTGCGCAGGGAGTTCAGCGCGGACGCCGGGAGGTTCAGCCCCTCGCCGACCTCGGCGGTGACTTCCCCGGCGTAGAACTGCGTTCCGCCGAGCTTCGACATGCGGCTGCAAACGCCCTCGGAGGTCAGCGGAGCATTCAGCGCGGGCTGCGGGACTTCGCCCTGTACAGCCGCCGAAATATCCCCGCAGGAAGCGGCCGCGAACGCAGGCTCTCCGGGTTTCAGAATCGTGCGGATATCCGCGCGTATACGCGGGAATTCCGCCTTGTAGAGCGCCTTTATGCCGTTGAGCGCCTTCGCGGAGTTCTCGACGTCCTCGCGGCTGCGGGTGCCCTGCATGCCCTGCATGGAGCCGGTGAAATATCCGTCGGTCAGACCGCCCCTTGAGAATATCCCAGAGAGCCGCTCAAAGTCGTATTTGCCGCCGTCCATGGACTTCCGGCAGGCGTCGGCGGCGCAGGCGATGTACTCCGGGCGCTTCATTCTGCCCTCGATTTTCAGCGAGGCGATACCGATGTCGTCAAGCTCCCGCAGGTGCGGAACGAGCGAGCTGTCCTTCAGGGAAATCACGCTGTGCCTGTCCCCGCAGGTGAAATCCAGGCGGCAGGGCTGCGCGCAGAGACCTCTGCTGCCGCTCCTCCCGCCGAAAATGCTGCTCATGTAGCACTGTCCGCTGATACAGACGCACAGCGCACCGTGCACGAAAACCTCGAGTTCAATTCCGGTGTTTTCGGCGATGCGCTTTATCTGTTCGAAGGACAGCTCCCGCCCGATGACCGCCCGGCAGAATCCGAGCTGCTGAGCCGCGTTGACTCCGGCGGTGCTGTTCAGCGTCATCTGCGTGGAGGCATGGCGCGGAAGCTTCGGGCAGACCCGCTTCGCTATTTCAGCCGCGCCGAGATCCTGGATTATAATTCCGTCCACGCCGCATTCCGCAGCGCTTTTCACGCACTCCGCGAATTTTTCGGCCTCGCTGTCGTACACCAGCGTGTTCAGCGCGGCGTAGACTTTCACCCCGCGCTTGTGGCATTCGGTGCAGGCTGTTTTAAGCTCCTCAACAGAAAAATTTTCGGCATTTTTGCGTGCCGAAAATTCCGATAAACCAAGATATACCGCGTCGGCGCCGGTGTTCAGCGCCGCTGGCAGATCTGAAATCCCCCCGAGGGGTGCAAGAATTTCACTCATAATGTAAGCTGACCGTCCTCAAGCATTTCGTTAAGCTGCCGGTTAAGGGAAGCGTTTATCTTTCTCAGCTCCTTGACCTCGGCGAGCGCGTCGGAGAGCTGTTTCTTCAGCTCCTCCATCTTCGCGGGGGCGGCGCCTTCGGAGGCGTCGGAGCCTGCGCCCGCCCTGAGAGCCGCGTTCTCGCTTTCGATCTGCGAGAATTTCACGGTGAGCTCCTCGTACATTCCCGCCTTCTCGCGCAGCGCGGAAAGCTCCTCGTTTTCGGACTTGAGCGCGGCGATATCCTTTTCAAGCACGGATACGCTGTTCTGCGCGTCGTCTGCCGCCCTGCGGGAGACGTCCAGGCGGCGCTCAAGGTCGGCGGTTTTGCCCTGTTCGGCTTCAAGAGCCTTCTTCACGCCGGAAAGCTCCTCGGCGCCCTTTTCGGCGGCGGCGAGTTTCTTCTCCAGGTCGGAATTCCTGCCCTTTTCAGCGGCGAGGGACTGCTTCGCTTCGGAAAGCTCTGCGGCGCTCTTTTCGGCGGCGGCGAGTTTCTTCTCCAGGTCGGAGGTCTTGCCATGCTCGTCTGCGAGGGACTTTTTCAGCGTGTTAAGCTCCGCGTTTGCTGCGTCGAGTTTTCCGCATTCCTTCTCAAGGTAGGACACGCGCTCTTCGCTGCGGCGGAGCGCTTCTTCGGTGTTCGCAGCCTTGTCCAGCCTTTCGGTGAGCTTCTTGTTCTCATCGGTGACTGTCACCAGCTTCGCCGCCTGCTTTTTCAGGTCGGAGTTCTGCCGCTCAAGTTCCGCGATGTCCTTCTTCTGCGCTTCGGACTTCTCCTCGGCGGATTTCAGCGAGCCGGTGAGCTGCGCGTTTTTCTCCTCGAGGGACTTCACGGTCTGCTGGGACTTTTCAAGCTCCGCCTTTGCGCTGGCGTTCTGCGCGGCGCGCTCGTTGGCTTCGCTGAGCGTTTCGGTGAGCTGGGCGTTTTTGCCTTCAAGCTCGGTGTGTTCCCGGCGTAGCTCCGCGAGGGCGGCGCTGTCCTTTGCGAGCAGCTCGTTTTCGGAGGCGAGCTGCTTGTTTTCCTCAAGAGCCTTCGCGCCCTTCTCCGCGGTGCTGACCAGCGCGGCGTTCTTCTTCGCGTAGGAATCCCGCTGGGCGTTCGCGGAGTCGAGATCCCCCAGGAGATCCAGCACGGTGAAAACGCATGCGTCGTCCTTTGAGAGCGACATTTCACGGCAGTATTCGGTGATGCGGCGGTCGGCTTCCTCACCCTGGCGTATCAGGGAGGAAGCATTGTCCGTGCGGAGATTATACGCTTTTCCGCATATTGTAACGGTCACTTTTTCGTTGAGCATGTCGGCGGTTTTCCTTTCATTGATGTGATCTATAAAGTCAGAAAAAGTCTGGAATGGTCTGTATATTAATATTATATCTTAAAATATCAGTTATTGCAAGTGCTTTTTCAAAAATAATCTCCCTACGGGTCTATAAATTCAGCGCCTGGGAAAAATACCGAAAAATAGCCAAAAAAAAGTCCGAGAAAGCCGAAATTTTATGCTAATAATGCATTGCGTACAGAGCACAATAATGCTATAATTATAATTGTACAATTATGTATAAGGGGTATGTGCGAGGAAATGACCGCATACTGTAAAATATCACAGAATATAACGGAGGAAGCACAATGTTTGGAATGACCAAGGACATCGGTATCGACTTAGGAACGGCGAACACGCTTGTATATATGAGGGGCAAGGGTATCATTATCCGCGAGCCTTCGGTGGTTGCAGTGGACAAGAAGCTCCAGTGCGTGCGCTACGTGGGCCAGGAAGCCAAGGACGTCATCGGACGCACCCCCGGCTCCATCGTGGCTGTACGTCCGCTCAAGGACGGCGTTATCGCCGACTTCGACATGACCTCCAGCATGCTGGAGCAGTTCATCAAGAAGGCTCTGCGCGGCAGGGGCAAGGCGCGCGTCATCATCTGCATTCCGTCCGGAGTTACCGAGGTAGAGCGCCGCGCCGTTAAGGAAGCGGCTCAGAACGCGGGCGCAAAGCGCGTTTCCATCATCGAGGAGCCTATGGCTGCCGCTATCGGCGCGGGTCTCCCGGTTGCCGAGCCTGTCGGCAGCATGATCGTGGATATCGGCGGCGGCACCAGCGAGGTCGCCATAATCTCCCTGGGCGGCATCGTTACCGCGCGTTCCGTAAGGGTAGCCGGCGATGAGTTCGATTCCGCGATAATCAACTACATCAAGAAGAAATACAACCTGCTCATCGGCGAGAGGACCGCCGAGAACATCAAGATGGGCATAGGCTCCGCATACAAGACCGGCGACACCGAGCCGGTAATGGACATCAAGGGCCGCAACCTGCTCAACAGCATGCCCAGAGATCGTGTCTCCATTAATAGTGAAGGCATTTGGATTGTCTGCGTAGGTTTTCACCTCAATAATGTCAACGCGCGCATCAGTGTCGGATTCAAGATTGATGCCGATCAAATCTGGTAGCTTGCCGTCCTCGCGGTCTGAAAGCCATTCCTTCGCAAGTTGGGTGTCTAGACCAACCAGTATTGCGGCGGGGTGTTGCCGCTTGTAGTGGATTGCAGCCAGTGCAATTCCCAAGCTTCCCTTGCCGTGATTGGTATCGAATATGCGATTTGAGGTATGCGAAACAATGCTTAGCAGGCCGTCATCGTTAATCTCACGGACAGCCTCGATGATCTCCTTTACTCCCTCCTCCTTTGGGACGAAGTTGCCTAAGCGCTTTACAAGAGTATCATACCCAAGCACGAATTTCCTGCAATTGCTGGAATAAATACCAATGGAGCGATAATCGTTTTCCCTATAAAACAGCTTTTCACTAGCTGCCCTCAGCGAGATATCCCAACTCTTTAGACTCTGATCTAAGATTATAAGCCAGTCGCATTTATCCAAAAAGGCATCATAGGTTTCTCTCTTGAGCGGGGTATAAAAGCTTGTGCTTGTATGGCTGAAGGTCGAGGGGTGCTCATTTAGTTTTTCTATGATGCTGGCATAGACGGTAAAGATTCCACCTTCGCTTGCCGGACGGATTTCCACCTTTTCATCAATCGGGTTGTATTTATATACCTTTGGTACGCAAAGAGGATGAATATGGATTTGGCGGTTGTTTTGAGCAGTTTCAATCTTAACCTCATTGGGATCGAAGATGATAAGCATATGCTGCTCGCGGCTAATCTCACCTAGTATTTTGCTGTAGGAGTACTTGTGATGAGCTATCTTAAGCTTGAAGTTGAGAGATCTCTGTCCCTTGATTCTCCCCAGCATTCCGTCATTTAGAGAATCGTTATCAATTTCAATCCAGCTTGTGGGAACCTCCTTTGTGTGGAAGATAGAAATCTCTATTCCGTTGATATTAAACTCCTTGTCGTTGTTCAAGGCCTTCAGCATAGAAACGATTACTTCCACAGATGGAGGATCTATAACGCAGAGCTTAAGCATCATCCCAGCATGAGGATATAGGCAGAGGTAACGGATAATTGCTTGCTTAAGAGTATCAATGCCACTTTCACTCTGGTTGATCTGCGGTACATTTGAATAAACCGGGAGCATACCAATTCTACCAGAAAGAGGGAGGAATGTAGCACCACAGCACGCAATGGTAGCAGGAAGCAGTGCAACGGATAAGGGGTCAGGAATATCCTCAGCCCTTCGTATAATGAACGACTTATCCTCATCACTAAGTTGTGCTTCTCCGATTTCATTGACACCTTTGCTTGCAAGAATCTCCTTGGCAAGCTCTACATACTTCCAAAGATACATAGGATGCATAGGGGTCGGGATTGCGTGGGCTTTTGCCTCCCCAACAACAAAGACATAGTCCAAGGACATGATTGTGTTAATGATTTCCTTGGCGTTAGATGGCGCAATTGCCCAAATTTTAGGAAACTCATCGTTTATTGCGGTAAGCAATCCCTCATACGCTGTGAGATACTTGTAGAACTTGTCAAATTGAGCAAGAACCTGCAGCATAGGTGCATCCTGCAAGCGCCTGCTGAAGGGTAGAAGCTCCTGCCTTGCTTCAAGAAACCGCTTCAATCGCGCAGAAATGGTTTCGCCCTCTGAAACAAGTGCAGAGATCCGAGATAAACTGTCCCAAATCGGATCAAGAATCGCCGGTCCTAATGATATTCGCTCATATTTATCAAGATCGCGAATAGCTTCGTCCGGCGCTTGAACCTCAGCACGAATAATACTGCCGAAGTCAGAATCGGACGACATTTCCTCAGCGATTCTCTCCGTAACGGGCTCCGTCTTAAACTGAGCCCGCCCGCCATCCACATCAACCTCTACTTTTTCTGCTTTTTTTGTGTTTGCGCGCTGATCAATATCACGCTCCAGCTGCGCCAGTATATCAGGAATCTGATCCTGATTGTCATCGAAAATCAATTGTGCAGCTAATGCTGTTGGTCTTATTGCCGTACCTCGTCTTGGTGACGGAGTAGGACTCTTTTTCTCCTTTGCAGCCTTGAGACACTCCTCAACCTCAGCTAATTCCATTTGGCCAAGCAGAGCAATATCCTTTGTTTTGTAGTAGCTTAGAATTCGGCGGGGAGTTTCCTTCTTACCTGTAGCCTTTGAACTACATGTTTGACAACAACAGCGAATTCCTGAGTGCAGGACTGAAGGTATCCGCCCGTATTTCCGACTTTGAAGAGTACAGCGTCCAGCCGGAATACGCACACCTGAATGCCATGATCGAAACACTGAAAGGGCCCATGAGCCAGAATCGCCCCAACACTGCCAAGTGGAAGCAATTAGAGGAAGTTCTCATCGAGATGATACAAAACGTCTTTGGCGGCAACGACCCTCAGCAGGAGGCGGATAACGCCAAGGCCAAAATCGACTCCATCATGGGATAGCAGGAGATGGTCGCGGGAAAGCTCGATTTGACTGTCCCAAATCCGTTTTGATTTTCGTCTTTCAACGAAAACGTGAGTAGGGTCCAGAAGATTAAAACAGATTACAGATCACAGCGGCGGCAGGAACAGATGGTTCGCTAATTCCCGCCGCCGCACTTTTAGGGGGTATTTGCTTATGATGAGCCGCAAAACCTTGCTCATATTCTTTTTGCCAGGGGCTATTTTCATGATGGTGTTTTTGGTGGTCCCTCTTGTTCAAATGCTGGTAAACAGCTTCTTTAACTATGAGTTGGGCGGTGAACGTGAGTTTATCGGCCTGGCCAACTATATCAAGCTTTTCACTTCGTCCTCTTTTCTGAAACCGCTTAGAAACACCATAGTATATGTAGTCATCGCGGTATCCTTTGAACTGATTTTTGGCTTGGTTATGGCTTTACTGTTCAACACTCCCTTTCCTGGAAACAAAGTGCTTCGCTCCTTTTTCCTCACGCCATTGATGATTGCTCCCATTGTAGCAGGATTAATTTGGAAACTGATGCTGAACACTCAGTTCGGTATTGTGAATATGCTGTTGGAAAAAATCGGTATCATCGGCAATATCAATGACATTATGTGGTTGGCTGACCCCAATATCGCCCTGATATCTTGTTGCATTGCGGATATCTGGCTAACGACGCCTTTCATGATGTTGATGCTGTTAGCGGGTTTAAATGGCCTGGACCACAGTGTGATAGAAGCTGCTTCCATCGACGGCGCTTCCGCTTTCCAGAAGTTTTTCCGCATTAAGCTGCCTGGCATCATGCCGGTATTGCTCACTGCCGTCAGCATCCGCATCGTTGACGCAGCACGCACTTTTGACATTGTATGGACACTCACCGAAGGCGGCCCGCAAGGCTCGTCGGAGCTGCTCAGCGTAACTCTTTACCGTATCCTGGTACGCTACAACGACGTGGGGTACGCAAGTGCAATTGCCATCATTTTTGTGCTATTGCTATTAGTTTTTGCCCTCGTCTTCATGAGGGATATGTGGAAACCCAGAAAGGGGAGAACGTAATGATTGAAGGCTACAAGGCAAGGGTCCGATTCGTTAGGGTCACTCTCCTGATTTTGACGTTGCTTTTATCCGCCCTTTTTTTATTCCCTTATGTTTTCCTCGCCCTCTCTTCCTTCAAACCTGCCCAAGAGGTTATTACAATCCCGCCCACTTTCTTCCCCAAAACGTTTTCTATTGAGAACTATCAGGAGATGTACAATTACATCAATGTTGAAAAAGTATGATACAATAACTGTGCGCGATCAGGCTCGACATGCAGATATACTCAT
>ERZ826220.3421-NODE-3421-length-12297-cov-5.611910_pt1 | contig 12297 bp, 15 predicted proteins | sample MGYA00519927_ERZ826220 | MGnify/ENA primary metagenome ERZ826220 (study PRJEB31778, sample SAMEA3449225) | human gut metagenome | biome: human gut; feature: human-associated habitat; material: faeces | place: United Kingdom | collected 2010/2012 ...
AGCTAATCCTCAATCAGTTGCAGATTATAAAGCAGGAAAAGAAAAAGCATTAGGATTTTTGGTTGGACAAGCAATGAAAGAAACAAAAGGAAAAGCAAATCCTAAAATGTTAAATGAAATGTTCTTAGCAGAATTGAATAAATAAAAAATAGGGATTAAAGACCCGTCCCCCAATCCCGATTTTTTTTAGGGATTGGGGGACGGGTCTCAAATCCCGTTTTTTTATATAATTTGTTTTTTTATTCCGTCAACAACAAATCCGCAAATGACAAATTCAATTCCCCAGATTAAACTTAATTTAAATAGTATAAATCCAATAGTGAAAAGTATTGGTATTGTAAATGAAAAATTATATGTAAGAAGAATTACAAAAGAAATTATGCAAATAAAAAAGCAGAATTTTAAACCATAGTTCATAATTAATTTTGTTAATTTATCTAAGTTTTTAAAACTATTAAAAATTTTTTTTAACATAATCACATCACCTATATAAATAATAGCATCTATAGATAGAAACAGCAATGGAAATTTGTACCAATTTAAGATTGAGTTCTAGAAGATTGTTATAGTTTATGGATTGTGAATTGTAACAGAAGATTTCTATGAAAAATTTTGAAAAATATATATTTATTTTTGGAGTATAAAAAGAAAAAGAACTTCTACATAAAATAGAAATTCTTTTTTAAAACAAAAACTATGCATAATTTTCATTTTTAGCCTAAGCCATTGCTGCATTTAATTTTTTTGATAAACTAGATTTTTTTCTAGCTGCTGTGTTTTTAACAATAACACCTTTTGTACAAGCTTGGTCGATTTTTTTTGTTGCTTCTGAGAATAATGTTTTTGCTTCTTCCATATTTCCGGCTTCAATTGCTTGTTCAAATTTTTTGATTGCTGTTTTGTAAGCAGATTTTATCATATTATTTCTTAAAGTTTTCTTTTCAATTACTTTAACTCTTTTTTTTGCTGATTTTATATTTGGCATGTGTTTTGCACCTCCTCTTGGTCTTTTTATTATAACATTGATTATTTTATCATAAATTTTTGCATTTGGCAAGAGATTTGCTTAATTTTCTGTAAATTGGGGATGGTAAGTTACAATTCACAGCTCATAAAATTATTGTTTGTAAATTATAATGATAGTAAAAGATAGGCCAAGAGGCCTACCTTTAAGTACAAAATCTTAAATCTGTTTTTTTTACAAAAATTATTTTTTATTAACATTTTTATGCTCTTCAGGAACTACTATATTTTTAGGTTTATCATCACTAGATTTTGGCTTTGCAGGGTTCAAATGGTCATAAACTTCAGAAATGTCTAAATTTGAACCATCACCATCAACTATTTCAATTTTCTTTTTTTCTTCGCTCATAAGAAATACCTCCATAAAATATTAAATAAATAATAACACAAAAAAGATAAATAATCAACAAAAATTTAATTATAGCAGTAAATTGCATTGATTTTTAAAGAAAAATATAATATAATTAACAAGTAAATTATAGAATTAGAGATATAAATAGAATCAAAATTAATACTATATATAAAAAATTAGAAAGGAACTAATCCAACATGGAAATAGATAAAATAAAATCTATCATTGAAGCAATTCTCTTTGCAGCAGGAAGGCAAGTTACAATAAAAGAATTAATGATTTCTTTAGAAATTCCTAAAGAAGATTTAGAAAATATTATTGTTTCAATGCAAGAAGATTATAGAGAACAAAGTAGGGGAATTGAGATTATAAAAGTAGATGATAGTTATCAATTATGTACAAAAAAAGAATTATATGAATTTTTGTATCCGATATTAGATAAAAGATCAAAACCTAATTTGTCAAATGCGGCATTGGAAACACTTGCAATAATTGCATATAATCCAAGAGTAACAAGAGCGGAAATTGAGTCTATAAGGGGAGTTGGCGCAGATGCTTGTATTTATAAATTATTGGAATATGGATTAATACAAGAAGGTGGAAAGGCGGATTTACCTGGTAAACCTATGACGTATGTTACTTCAAATGAATTTTTGAAAATGTTTGGGTATACATCGTTAAATGATTTGCCGGAGCTTCCAAAATATAAATTGGATGAAAATCAACAAATAGTAATTGATGATTTGGTTGAAAATAACAAAGAAAAAGAAGGAGTAAAAGAAAATGAAATTAAGTAAATTAAACCCAAAGAAAATAAACTTTAATGATGTAGATAAAAATTATTCAGGACAAGATATATTAATGAAATTGGGAGAATTATATCAATTTGAAAGTGGGATTTTTGGATATGGAAACATATGGACAAAAATGGAAAGAATAGTAGAAAATATAATTATCGATGAATTAGATAAGGCGGACTGTATTCAAGCAGAATTTCCAAAATTACAACCAAGAAAAATTTGGGAGCAATCTGGAAGATGGGATGTGTACACAAAAGAAGCAGATATAATGTTCAATATGAGCAACAATTTAGGTGATTATGGTTTAGCACCAACAGCAGAAGAATGTGCTACGATTTTTGGAGCAAACAGACTATTATCATATAAAAATCTACCAGCAACATACTATCAAATTGGAGAAAAATTTAGAAAAGAAATTAGAGCAAGAGGATATTTATTTAGGCCTCGTACATTTGTAATGATGGATGCATATTCATTTGATAAAACACAGGAAGATATGCACAAAAACTTTGAGAAAATGCATGATGTATATATGAATATTTTCAAAAGGATTGGAATTAATATCATTCCAGTTGTAAGTGATGGTGGAACAATGGGAGGAAGAGTTTCTGAAGAATTTCAAGCCATTACAAAATTAGGTGAAGACATCATTTTATACAATGAAGAAAAAAATGTTGGAATTAATAAAGAAGTTTTAGACTTTGAAGATAAAGAAACATTTATTGATAGATTACAAGGACTAAGCCTAGAAGATATGAAAGAATATAATTCTGTTGAATTAGGAAATAATTTTGAATTAGGAACAAAATATTCAGAAGCAATGGGATTAACATATCAAGACGAAAATGGTCAAAGCAAACCTTATTATATGGGATGTTATGGAATTGGTTTAGGTAGAATAATTGCAACTACAATTGAAAACAATATTATTATCAAAAATGATAGAGTTAAAGGTTTTGCAATACCAGAAAATATTGCTCCATATAAAGTTCAAATTATATATAGTGACGAAAATAAAGAAAAGGCATTTGAATTATACAATAAACTTCAAGATAATGGTGTTAATGCTATTATTGATGATAGAGAAAATTTGAATATGGGTAATAGAATTAATGATGTTTATGCTTTAGGTACTCCTTATATGCTTGTTATGGGTAAAAAGTTTGAAGATGGAAAATATGAATTAGAGACTTCAAAAACAGGAGAAAAAGAAGTATATACATTAGATGAATTAATAAATAGATTAGCAAAATAATAAATAAAAAACTGTGAATTTTAAAATTCACAGTTTTTTGGAGTTCTAGGGAAAGGAATAACATCACGGATATTTTGCATTCCTGTTAAATACATAATAGCTCTTTCAAAACCTAGACCAAATCCAGAATGAACACAACTACCATATTTTCTTAAATCCAAATACCATTCGTAATTTTCGATAGGCATATTCAATTCTTTCATTCTATTTAATAACTTATCATAATTTTCTTCTCTTTGACTGCCACCAATAATTTCTCCAATACCAGGAACTAAAAGGTCTGCAGCGGCAACAGTTTTACCATCTGGATTTTGCTTCATATAGAAAGCTTTTATATCCATTGGATAATCTGTAACAAAAACAGGTTTCTTAAATATTTGCTCGCACAAATATCTTTCATGTTCTGTTTGTAAATCAATACCCCAACTAACTTTATATTCAAATTCACCATTATGTTTTTCTAATTCTTTAACTGCATCTGTGTAAGAAATTCTAACAAAATCAGAATTGATAACATGATTTAATCTTTCTAATAAACCCTTGTCTATAAAGTTATTGAAAAATTCCATTTCTTCTGGGCAATTATCTAAAACATATTTGAAAATATATTTAATCATATCTTCTGCTAAATCCATATCATCAGCTAAATCAGCAAAACATATTTCAGGTTCAACCATCCAGAATTCTGCGGCATGTTTTACTGTATTTGAATTTTCTGCTCTAAAAGTAGGACCAAATGTATAGATGTTTCTAAATGCTTCTGCAAATGTTTCACCATTTAATTGACCACTTACTGTTAAATGAGCAGATTTTCCAAAGAAGTCTTTTGAAAAATCAATTTTTCCATCATCTGTTTTTGGTAAGTTTGTTAAATCAAAAGAATTAACGTTAAACATTTCTCCAGCACCTTCTGCGTCACTTCCAGTGATTAAAGGAGTGTTTACATATACAAAACCTCTTTCTTGGAAGAATTGGTGTATTGCATATGCTAGGCTACTTCTAACTCTAAATACTGCGTTAAAAGTATTTGCTCTTGGACGAAGATGTGCGATTGTTCTTAAATATTCAAAAGAATGTTTTTTCTTTTGAAGTGGATATGTGCTATCTGATAAACTTTCTATTTCTACGTTTGTGGCTTGAATTTCAAAAGGTTGTTTTGCATTTTCTGTTTTTACAAGTGTTCCATTAACTTTAATTGAAGAACTTATTGTAAGTTTACAAATTTCATTAAAGTTTGATAATTTATCTGTAAAAACGATTTGTACATTTTTGAAAAATGTTCCATCATTTATTTCGATAAATCCAAATGTTTTTGAATCTCTTACTGTTCTTACCCATCCTTCTAAAGTTACTTCTTTGTTAATATAGTTTTCTGTATTTTTGTATAATTCTTTTATAACTAATTTTTCCATTTTTGATTTCATTCCCTTCCTAAGATACAGATTTAATTGGAAAGTTTAAACAAGTATCTTCTTTTTAGTATGTGAAAATTATACATCATTATACGCTAAAATTCAAGTAAAGGTATTGATAAAAAAAAGAAAAAAATATATAATGTGAAAAAAGAGGCTACATTTCACTGACAGTGAATAGTAACAAAAAGAGGGAATAATATGAGCAAAAAAATAGAAACAGGCTTAATAATTGTAAAAGAAGATATATTTTCAAAAATAAGGAAAAATCTATTTGCAATATTTTTTAAAAAAGAAAATGAGTTATTAAATAAATTATATGAAATAGAACAACCTCGAAATGTAGTGCGTGGTAAAGTAATTATTCCCAAAGAAATATCAATAGATAAAATTGTCTCTAAGAAAATTAATTAAAAGGAAAGGGTGTAAAAAATGATAGTAGCAGTTGATGGACCTGCAGGAAGCGGAAAAGGAACAGTAACAAAAAGAATCGAAAAAGAATTAGGTTTTTTAAATTTAGATACAGGAGCAACATATAGATGTGTGGCTTTACAGGTGCTAAGAGAAAATGTTAAATTAGATAATGAAGAAAAAATTATAAAAATAGCAAATAATATTAATATCAAAATTGATAATACAGGTGACAAAGATATTATTTTATTAAATGGAGAAGATGTCAGCAAAGAAATTAGAACAAAAGAGGTAACAGAAGTTGTGTCACAAATTTCTTCTATTATTCCTGTAAGAGAAAGAATGGTTGAAGTTCAAAGAAATTTAGCCAAGGGAAAAAATGTTATAGTAGAAGGTAGAGACATTGGAACTGTGGTTTTTCCAAATGCTGATGTTAAAATTTATTTGGATGCAAGCGAGGAAGTAAGAGCAAAAAGAAGATATGAAGAAAATGTTCAAAATGGTATAAATACTACTTATGAAGAAGTTTTGGAAAATGTAAAAATGAGAGATTATAATGATATGCATAAAAAAGTTGGGGCATTAAAGAAGGCAAATGATGCAATTATTATTGATTCTACAAGTTTAACAATAGATCAAGTTGTTGAAAATATTAAGAAACTATTGATTTAACTGTAAAAATATGGTATAATGGTTTTAGTTTTATTTTTAAAAATAAGAAAGAGGTAATAAAATGGATATTCCAGTTAATTATGAAGCTAAAACTAAAGATTCTTTTTTTGATGTAATAAAATCTTTTTTTGCAACTTCAATTGATAATGAGGATGAAGTAGATAAAAGAGTAAAAGAAATTGAACAACAACAAGATGAAATTAATATATCTTTATTGGAAAAAATGGTGGCAGAACCTAAAGTAGGAAAAACAAAAAATAATAAGAAAAAAATGGATACAAAAATAAATGATAAAGTAAATGTAAAAGTTGTGAAAGAAGAAAAAGAAAATTCAGGTGAAGAAAGAGAGAGAGAATAATAATTATAGAGTAAAAATGTAAGTGATTAATATCTTGATTGGATAAATTTTTAAAAAACTTGCATTTTTTTCTTGACAAATTATAAAACACAATGTATAATAAATATCGCAATACATATGGCGAAGTAGCTCAGTTGGCTAGAGCATCCGGTTCATACCCGGCAGGTCGTAGGTTCGAATCCCACCTTCGCTACCAATAAATTAGCTCATTTGAGGGCTTTTTTTTATTGCGATTTTTTGAGAATGTATGCAAAATGTATGCAACGAGATTTTTTTAACTAGAAATAATGCTTGAAACTGGGGATTCTAATACATAATTTAAAAAGTATGGTTACAAGTAGAAAAATAATATTTAGCAATTATAATTTTAAACTTAATGAAGAAGTGGAAATTTGTTTAGATGATGTAATTGATATAGAATTAGGACAAGAAATTATATTACAAATGAACGGAAATTATAACATTTACATTAGTACATAAAAAGTAGGAGATGTTTCTTCCTACTTTTTGCTTTGCTCTTTTTCTATTGCAAGTAAGCAACCCTCTAGTTTTATTTTATTTTCATTAGTCAAATTATTATATCTAAAAATTAAATTTTCTACATTTTCGTTTTTTGTATTGTTGGAATCCTTATTTACATTAGGGTTATCTGTTCTTCCTAATAAATAATCAATACTACAATTTAAGTAGTCAGCTAATTTGATAAGAACGTCTTTCGATGGAAAAGCATTTCCATTTTCATATTTAGAAATAGATTCCTGAGTTATTCCAATATCCATAGCAATTTTTAGTTGATTTATATTTCTTTTTTCTCTTATTTTTCTAAGATTTTCCATTGAAGAATACCTCCTTATATAGTATATGAATAATAAGTATATTATATTAGGAAAATTAATTATTTTTAGTCGTCAAAGTTATTTACAAATATGAATAATAGTTATATAATTATATTGTCGAAAATTGTAGAGTTGTTATTAATATTCCAATATGTATTTTTTAAAGGGGGTGAACAATCAAAAGAATAAAATGGAATTATATGTAGAAAACCCTAGTACGTAAGAAGTTTAACCAGATTATTAGAATAAATAGGAAAGTTATTTTGGCATAAACTAGAAACAAGATAACTCAAAATCTACACTAAGCAAATTAAATATAAAATTTTGAAAGGAAAAATTAATATGGAAAAGAAAACTAAAAAAATTATATTGTCATTAATAGGGATATTGGCAATAATAGTAGTGTTATATTTTATATGTTTTTACAGGGAAACGACAGAAAATAATAAAAAATCCCTAACGATAGCAGAAGAAATAACATTGAATGATAATGAAAAGGAATTACTTGCAGAATTGATAAATGTAAATAACAAATTACAAAATCCAGAAACAAAAGAAAATGCAAATACAACAGATTATACAGAAATTGCAAAACCAGCAGAGCCAACATCATTAAAAGATTTTTGTAAAAAAATATATGAGGCTAGGAAAACAACAAACGAACAGGGAGAAACAATATATTTATTCGATATGGAAACAATAGGAAAAAATCAAGAAACAATAAGAAGAATATTTGTAACTAAAAATGGAGAAATAGTTGGTTGCACATTTGTAGAAAGTGATTATGCAGATAGCTTAGAAGAAATGGAAAATACAACAGTAAATAATGGTGGTATAAATTTAGGCAAAGACTTTGTAAAAGTAATTTTTGATGGTTTGACAAATTCAATAAATGAAACTTGGGAAAAGGCAACTGTATATAATGACGTAAATTATAACAATATTATAAATAAAATTTAAAGGGGATGTAATATATGGAAGATAAAAAAATAAATATTAAAGACAATAAAAAAATTGTTCTAGGTATAGCTGGAATCATTATAATTGTTATTATAATAGCATTTTTAAAGTATTTGAATAATCCGGTTGTGAAATTTAAACAAAACCTTGATAATGTAGATGTTTCAAAATTACAAGAAATATATAGCACTACACAAAGTTATGATGAAAAAAAGAAAATCGAAAAAATTTTTCAAGACAAATTAAAGTATCTTGTAGAATCATTTGTAAATGGTTCAAAAGATTATGATAATACAATAGAAGAAATTAATAGATATTCTAATATAAAGGAATTTGAAAACAGTATAAAATCGGCTAAAGATGATATTGAAAATGTAAAATCTTCAAAAGATAGTTTTGTTGAGGGACAAAAATATGAAAAAGATGAAAATATATTAGAAGCTATAAAGAGTTATTCTAAAGTAATAGAGCTAGACAAAAATAATTACAAAGTTGCACAAGATTATATTAAGAACAACAAGGAAAATTTAAAGGACAAAACTTTAGCAGAAGTAGATTCTTTAATTTCAAACAATGACTATGTAACAGCTAACCAAAAGATTAAAGATTTACAAGATGTTATAAGCAATGATACCGAAATCACAGAAAAAAGCAATCAAATAAAAGATAAAGCTAAGGAACAAGAAATCGAAAAATATAAGAATGAACAAGAAGTAACTGTTGAAAGTGCAAAAATCCTAGTACAAGATGATAGATATAAATCATTGTATCCAGATATGATAGAAGTTGTAATAAAAAATAATTCTAATAAAACAATTAAAGATTACAATGTAGCAGTTTTAGCTTATGATAATAATAATTATCCACTAAAAATAAAGCCTCAATTTAACTACAATGGTGGAGGATTTGAATTTACAGGACAAGCAGATAATGTAAATGTAGTTGCAGGTGCAACTGGTGGCAAAAATTATGGTTGGAAGTTAGATTCAGCTCACGGAATATCAAAGGTAATTGCTATTGTGAAAGATGTAACATATTATGATGGAACAACTTGGGACAATCCATATTATACTTATTGGATAGAACAGTATAAGGAGAAACCTTTACAATAATTGAATATAAGGCTCGTACAGAATTAATATAAAAGTAAATTAGATTAGTTACTTAATGACTTAACTGAGGGATTTTTAGATGATGACAGTATAATTTATTATAGATAATATAAAAATTGAAAATATAACTATTTTTACTATAAATGAACTTACAAAAAACTATTTAATAAATATTACATTTCTATGACAATATGTATAAAACAAAATAATTGTAAAATTTTACTGTGTTCGCTTGTTTTTTAGTAAAAAATATTATATAGTGTTATACATAGAAAATGAGAATAAGCGGAGTGTGTTGCCACCTTTAACTCTTTGATGTTTACATACTACTTCCACGACTTCTGGTTGTGAGATTGATATATGGGGGTGGTTAATATGGTAGAATCAGCATTATTAAGTATTACATATCTACTTTTCTTTGGATTAGTAGGAATGACTATCATAAATGTTGCCTTGTTAATCATCATTTGTATTTTACTACATAGGCAATAAAAAATAAACCATTCTGCTTTTGACCGAGTGAATGGTTTATCTATTTCTTCGGCAACCACTTTCGTGGCTCTCATTTTCTATTTTTATTATACACAGATTTTTATAAAAAGTCAATTTTTTATAGTAATATTTTATAAAAATGTATGCAACCGTGTATGCAACTAGAAAATAATATTTAATATAAATAGATAATACATAGAGTTACTTTATTGGCAAAAAAATACCCCGCCTTAGCCGTAAGATGTCTTGAATTTTTAAGGACCTGCTCCTAAAAACAGGTGGGTGCCTACCAAAATATTCCTGGGCTTCTTACATAAAATGCAAGCATGCACGCCATACTTTGAGATTGGCTCCTCTTACAAACTTGTAGGTTCTAAAAATTCTGTCTACACGCACTATGCAGGGTAATTTAATGACTATTTAATTATTGGCTTTTTGGAATATGTTCTTCCTCTTAAGCTATTTTTATTTTAGCACAACTTTTTTATTTATACAAATTTACTTTTTTGAAAATTTTTATATTTTTCTTTATTTATATTATTTTATCTTTTTTTTTCATATATTATTCTCTTTTTTTCTCACTTTTTTAAATTTGCTTTTTTTATATTTATATGTATATGCTTTTTCATTTTAATATTTTTTCAATCAAGGGTATTACAAAAACCAAACGAAACAATATAAAACAAACAAACATTTTTGGTTCTATAAAAAAAATCTTTGATGTTTCATTAGGATTTATGTATATCTTTCTTTTAGCTCCTACTTTGGGAATTAAAAAATTACTTGCCCATTTTGTTGAATAAAAATTTTCTTTACCTCCATACATATATTTTAATCTAATTTTATAAGTTGTCGTATCATCATGGTTTTGTCTAGGTACACATTCATGTTGCCATACTTCTGCTTCTACAGCATTATATGTGTTTTTCTTAATAATTAAATTTATAATATCATAACAAATCCATATAACAAGTGCTATACAAAATATAACATAAAAAATTTCAAAAACAGTATCCATATTATTTCATCCTTTCATTCTACAAAACTATATGTTTTTATGTTTTTATTAATTTCAATTTAATTACCTTCGTAATATATTTCTTTTTACCATTATTCTGATATATTTATTTTTCAATTTTTTTAGTGTTTATTCTTTAATAGTGTTAGGAAAATCTGCATTTTTTATAAATTAAAGCCTCAAGCATATCCTACGAACTACTTGATGTTCTAATGGTGCCAACGAAGTAGTTATTTACAACTTGGGGCTCTCTTAACGATTGATACAAATATCAATCAATTTATTAAAGTATATCATATTTTCTATAAATTGCAAGAGATTTATTAAAATTTAATAAAAAAGAAACTCCCCCCTTTTACAGAGAGAGAAAGAATAGTTTCTTTTTTCATTGTTTACCATGCCTGACCTTTAACTCTTCTTACCATAACACCAAGCTTTTCACTGAACTGAACCCATACTAAAATAGTAAGGTCTCCAAACTGAAGAGCAAGGATAGTATAGCCACTACCTAAAGAATAAAGACGGAATAACAAGTAATAATTCATATAAACGTGATATGGAAACACTTGAACAAATCAAAAAATGCTGTTCTGATTTTATTTATAAACCTGTTCAAAAAGTTACATTATATGATATAGAAAAGTCAAAAGAAAAAATGAAGAAATATAAGAAGTCTGGAATTGATAGAGCTTGGAGGTTATTGTTCAAAGGTTTTCGTATTGCCGCTTCTCCTTCTAAAAGACTAATACCATATAATATAATATAATATAATGGACGATGAAGAATTGAAAAAACCTGTATCAATAAAAGTAACAGAAAAAGTCAAACCTTTAACAGTTAAAGAAGAAACAAGATTAAATGAAATACTAGACAATGAAGAAAGAAATCATCCATATAGAAATATTGTAAAATTAGAACTAATTACTGCAATGAGAATTGGCGAGGTATTAGCACGTTCAACTTATAATGTAGATAGAGATGGTAAAAAACTACTTATAAATAATACTTTAACAGAAGATACTGATGGCACTGTAATATTAGGATAGCATACAAAAACTTATAATAAGACCACAGGAATTGATGAAGGCATACGTAATTTTCCAATTAGTAATGAAATAAATGAAATTATAAATGAACAAACAAAACAAAAAATAACAAATATACATGGTTTATTATTTTGGAATTATAAAGATAATACTTTTATAACTCCTAAAGAAGTAAATGCGTGGTTGAGAAGAATAAATGAAAAATATAACATATCCAAAACTTTGCATAATCATAGATTAAGACATACTAGGATTACAAGATGGAAAGAAGCTGGACTTGATATGAAAGCAATACAATATTTAGCAGGACACGTTGAAGGAAGCAAAATAACAGATAAAGTTTATATTGATGTATCCGAAGAATTTGCGTTTGAACAATTAAATAAAGTTATTTAAAATCTCTACTGCATTACTTTTAATAAAGTTTTAAAAAATAAAAAGAGCATAACCCTTGACATTACTGGATTATGTTCTTTTTATTACGTATTTCGTATCTGGTGCAGATGGCCGGAATCGAACCGGCACGGTTTATTCAACCGCAGGATTTTAA
>ERZ826220.3429-NODE-3429-length-12285-cov-3.881112_pt1 | contig 12285 bp, 9 predicted proteins | sample MGYA00519927_ERZ826220 | MGnify/ENA primary metagenome ERZ826220 (study PRJEB31778, sample SAMEA3449225) | human gut metagenome | biome: human gut; feature: human-associated habitat; material: faeces | place: United Kingdom | collected 2010/2012 ...
TTCGATCCGCAACGAACAGATCACCACCAACATCCTCGATTTCGGCGAGGAGGAGCGCCCGATCGGGCAGACCAACTACGCCGAACTGCGCAGCGGTTCGATCGAGGTGCGGGGGCAGCGCGTGCGCACGGCTCCCGTGGCGAGCCTGCGCAAGGCGCGCGAGATCGCCGAAACGCTCAAAGGCTGGATCGCCCGCGGCGAATTCCTCCTCACGGAACCCGTACAACCCATGCCCGCCCATTCGACGGTCAAGGGGCTGAAAGCCGACGACGAATAACCGCTAACAAGGAAAAGCACATGACGACCAAAGTAATTCTCTATTTCCCGTCGGACGCCACCGACAAGGCGGTTACCTACGATCTGGTGAAGCGTTACGATCTGCGCATCAACATCCTGCGCGCCGAAATCGAGGCGGGACGTTCGGGCTCGCTGCTCGTCGAACTGACGGGCGAGGAGCCCATGGTGCGCGAAGGCGTCGCCTATCTCGAACGCAACGGCGTCACCGTAAGCCCCGTGGCGAGCAAGATCGCCTACGACCGCGACCGCTGCATCGACTGCGGCAACTGTGCGCTGGCCTGCTTCCCGCAGGCGCTTACGATCGGTGCGCCCGACTGGCGGCTGCATTTCGATCCCGAACGCTGCATCGCCTGCAAACTCTGCCTCAAAAGCTGCCCTCTGGGCCTCTTCCATATCGAATTCACCGAAGCCTGAGCCGTGGAGTACGTCGAGCGGCGCTACCGGAGCCGCATGGGGCGGGATGCGGTCGTGTTCACCGTCTCCCACCGCGAAAGCGACCTGTGGGTCGCCGTCGACCGCGGCGATGCGGCCGTCATGGCCGCCCGCACGGAACACTTTCTGCACGAACTGCGCGTGCGGCTCGACCGTTACCTCGATTGCGACCCCGCCTACCTGCGCGCCCTCGTTCCCTGTCTGCCGCGACCCGACGCTCCGCCGCTGCTGCATGAAATGGCCGTGGCGGCCGCTACGGCAGGCATCGGGCCGATGAGCGCCGTAGCCGGAGCCTTCGCCCGCGAGACGGGACGGATGCTGCGCCGCGAATTCGGCGTCGGCGAGGTGGTCGTCGAAAACGGCGGCGACATCTACGCCGACGTGCACCGGCCGCTCGACGTGGCGCTCTTCGCCGGAGAGTCCCCCCTCTCGGAACGGGTCGGACTCCACATTCCCGGCGGAGCCTTCCCGCTGGGTATCTGCACCTCGTCGGGGACCGTCGGGCCGTCGCTCAGCTTCGGCCGTGCCGATGCCGTGATGATCGTCTGCCGCGACGTGCTGCTCGCCGACAGCTATGCCACGGCGTGGGCCAACCGCGTCCGCACCGAGGAGGATACGGGCTCCGTCGTCGAACGGGCCTGCCGCGTGCCGGAGATTCTGGGGGCGATGGCCGTCAAGGGCGACCGGCTGGCCGTCGGCGGCACGTTCGAGCTGCGGCTGTTCGGAGAAGCCCGGGATTTTTAAAAAATCGTTCCGCCTGACGATTTCGCGCCAAACTCCCCCTTTCCGCTTTCCATCCGTTGCGAATTATGCCCGAAAAGATGATACTTTACGATCTATCCGGATGTAAACCGTTACAGTTCCGCAGCGAAAAAAGAGGCCGGACGGAGGATATACTTTTCCAAAGATTACAGAGTTTCTGAAAAAATACCTATATTTGTCGGTACTTTCCCTAACGACACGGTGCGGGAAAGGCACGACCGGACGAGAATCATTACAATCAAATACGTTTTACTATGAGAAAATTCGGACTTTTTTTATGTCTCTCGCTGTTATTCGCCTTCACGGGTTGTAGCGACAGCGACGATGTAGAAGAGCAGGGCGGCACGGTGCTCGCCAAACCTTCGGTCGCGGTGACCACGACGACGTCCTCCAGCTTCAAGGTGGCGTGGGATGCCGTACCCAATGCCGAAAGTTACAAATATCGCCTCTCCCAGGAGAACGAGACGGGCGACGAACTCGTCGTGCAGCCCGAGAACTCGACTTCGGCTACGGCCCTCGCATTCGGCGACCTCGATCCGAAAACCAAATATATCCTGCGCGTCAAGGCCGTCGCCGCCGCAGGCAGCGGTCTGACGGATTCGGAGTACTCCAAAATCTTCGCCACGACGCTGGCCGAAGAGGCCGCGGAGCTGACGTTCGAGAAGATCGCCGCGACGAACCCGACTTACGAGAGCGTCGACGTGGAGATCGTACCTTCGGCCGAGAACCTCTACTACTGGCAGGTCGTCGAAAACAGCCTGATCGAGGGCAAGAGCGACCGTGAGATCGTCGCCGCCCTGAAAGAGAACATCTCCGAACTCTCCTCCGGCACGGTCAGGAAGACCGTCCACGGTTTGAAGGCCGACACGGAGTACACGGTCGTCGCCTTCGGTTACGACCTCGACGCCGGCAAGTCCACGTCCGCTGTCGCACGTCTCGAAACGGCGTTCACCACGCCGGCCGACGACCGCATGACGATCGCCATCACTGTCGGTACCGTAACCGCGGAGAACGCACACGTGACATTCGCCCCGTCGACGGCCAATGCGGATTATTTCGCCGACGTCGTTGTCGCTGCCGATATTGCGGGTAAGACCGAGATGGAGATCGTCGCTCTGTTGCAGACCAAATACGGCGACGAAATGGACGAGATCGCACGTAAAGGGGACTACGAAGGCGACTTTGCAGTCGAAGCCGGCAAGGAGTATACGGCCGTCGCCTTCGCATACGATGCCGCGACATCGGAACTGACCACCAAATTGGCAAGCGAGACGTTCTCCGCACCGCTTGTCGATGGGAACAGCATCTTCACGATGACGATGTCCAACCCCACCGAATCAACATTCGATTACACGATTACGAGCAGCGATCCCGACATGTACTACATGCCACTGTCACTTGCGACCAAATTGCTTCCTCAGTTTGATGCCGACAAGGAGGTTTCTCTCGTTCTTCAACAGATTAATCAACTTATCGGTCAGTACGGATTCGAGATGGTCGCAAAGCAGTTGTTCTATAAGGGTACCAGTTCCGGGACCTTCCCCGACCTTGATCCCGAAACCGAATACGTCCTTTTGACCTTCGGTATTGCTCAGGTGAGCGAAACGGAGGTGAAAGCATGTACGACCTTGGCTCAGAGCGAAGATACGATTACTACGCTGAAAGCCGAGGCCCCTGCAACGGATACGTGGGTAAATATGCGGCCGGTCAATGCCAGCGATACGCGAGGGATCATCATGGGTACGATCTTCTATCCTAATGCCGCGACATCGGAAATTATCGGATTTGCGTCGGCACTTACGGGAGATGCGACCTCTTTGGAACAAATAGGAATGACCGAAGCTACCATGCGGTCGAAGGTTCTCGCCGAGGGCGAAGTAATCCAGCAGGAAGAAGGAGGTTATTCACTCGGGTATTATGTGGATGCCAGCCAGCCTTGGATTTTTGCGACCGTGGGTAAGAATGCCGAAGGCAAGGCCGGAAACGTAAACTGGATAATTTGCAAGGCTCCTGCAACGGCCGACGGTCAGTTGTCTGTCCTGGGCCAGTCGATAAACAACGACCCGACGGGCGGAGGAGGAGATGCCACCGACGCTTACAAGAAATATTTGGGGACGTGGACGGTTACATCCACCTCCTCGGTTCTCACGAAGAAGCCGTTGACGTTCGACATCACGATCGAGCAGAACGTCGCTAACAAATCCTTCTACGTTTCGGGTTGGGCGATCTCGACGTTGCGTAACGAGTATAAATTACCGTGGTCGTACAACGCCGAGAACGATATAATTTCCTCTTTAACCGTAAGCGTAGGATCCTTCGAGGATGATACTTATGGCAACGTATCTGTTGAATACCAGCCTTATTGTTACTGGTATAGCGACCAAGACTACTTCCCTCTACGATTCGATGTCGGCAATGCTCTGATGGGCGGCCAAATTACCAACGACCAGTTCACGATCGTAGGTCTCACGGAACAGGAAGTTTCGTTGAGCGGCGGAAGCAAGGAGAAAATCGATGTCGTCTTCATGGATTACTATGGGTATTGCACCTATCAGGGACAACCAACGTTGTTGACCTATCGTGCTGCCGAAGGTTTCACGCAGGACGACTATCCGATAGGCCCCTTTAAGCTTACGAAGTCTGCGGCGAAGGGTGTAGGGAGTGCAGCAGTCAAGAATACGCGTATGACGTCGGATGCTGTTTCGGTATTCAACGGTAACTTCCGACAGGTCTCCTCGTCGATTCTGGGACGTATTGATTACATGCCGAAATCCGTCGTCAAAAAGTTGGCTCAGGAGGTAAACCGCACATGGCTTCCGACCGAGATTTCCCGATTCCAGGGTTTGCCGCTCGGTATCGAAACTGCCGCTACAAGCGTTCACCTAAACCTGCACAAAAAATAAGGGTTTTCGCTGTAACGAAAAAAGAATTGCTCCACAACGGAGCAATTCTTTTTTATGCAACGGCGGCAATCATTCCCTTCCCTTTCGGCGCAGGTTTTGCGCCGCATTGGCTTGGAGGCGCCGGAGGCCGCTGCGCATGAGCGGCGTGCGGCCGAACGACGTGCGGAATTCCGCCTCCTCCATCGCGAGCCACCGTTCGGGCGGGAACGACAAGGGATCGAACAGCGGATCGAACGCCGGATGAAGATGCAGCGGCGCACGGAGGTTGTAGGGGCAGCGGCTCTGGCAGGCGTCGCAGCCGAAAATCCACCCGTCGAGGGCAATTTCCGCAGCCGGCGTCCGTTCGATCGTATGACAGGAGATGCAGCGGCGCGCATCGATCGCGCGGTCGTTGCAAACGGCACCTGTCGGGCAGGCTTCGACGCAGCGGCGGCAGGAGCCGCACCTCACGCCGGCGAGCGGCTCGTCGTAACGATCGCAGGCCGCGTCGAGCACCAGTTCGCCCAGCAGGACGAACGATCCGAACCGGGGCGTGACGAGCAGCGACTGTCGGCCGATCCAGCCCAGCCCCGCTTCGACGGCCAGCTGCTTTTCCACGAGCGGAGCCGAATCGACGAACGCCCGGCCGGCGAGGGCAGGCTCCGCGGCACGAAGACGCCCGAAGAGGTCGCCCAGCATCCCCTTGATCGTGGCATGGTAGTCGGCGGTCAGGGCATACGAGGCGATCTTCGCGCGGAAGTCGTCGGGATAACCGTCGCTCAGGCCGTTCTTGTAACCGACGGCGCAGACGACTACCGTCTGCGCCCCTTCGACCAGCCGTCGCACGTCGAACCGCTTGTCGAGATTCCGTTCGAGGTAACCGAGCGAGGCGTGACGCCCGTCGCCGAGCCAGCGACGGAAAAACTGCTCGTTCCGCACCAGATGGCGGCACGGCGCTACACCGCACAGGTCGAAGCCTGCGGCAGCGGCGGATTGTCGGATGAAACTGCGGTCGAGCATGGTGATAATTTGGTTCAAATGTAGTATTTTTTAGGTAAAAATCCGTACATTTGCCTTGAATTTCGCAATTCGGATTTACAGAAGAAGAATCTGACTTTATGAAGATTAACACGCTTTACGAACTATTGCGGCATGGTGTGGAGAAGTTCGCTTCACGCACGGCCTTCGATATGTTCAACGGCGAAAGCGTCACCTACGCCGAAGTCGGCCGGCGAGCCGCCGCGGTGCAGGAGGCGCTCGTCGGAGCCGGCGTCAAGGCCGGCGACAAGGTGGCGCTGCTCAGCAGCAGTATGCCCAACTGGGGAATCTGCTACCTGGCCGTCACCTCGGCCGGCATGGTCGCGGTACCGATCCTTCCCGACTTCTCCGGCCCCGAACTGGATATGATCATCGCCCATTCCGAGGCGAAAGCCCTGCTGGTCTCGGACAAACTCTTTTCCAAACTTTCGAAGCAGACGATCGATTCGCTCAATATCGTCATCCGGACCAAGAATCTGGGGATCATCGCCCGGCATGTCACGGCAACGGGATCTACGGCGGTTCCTTCGCCCGACGACCTGGCGGCGATCATCTATACGTCGGGAACGACGTCGAGCCCCAAGGGCGTAATGCTCACCCACAAGGCGATCTGCGCGCAGATCGATATGGATTTCGGCATCTTCCCGATCGACGAGACCGACGTCTTTCTCTCGGTGCTGCCGCTGTCCCATACCTACGAATGTTCGATCGGACTGATCTACGCCTTCTCGAAGGGCGCGCGCGTGGTCTACCTCGATCGCCAGCCTACCGCGTCGGCGCTGATGCCGGCGTTGAAAGCCGTGCGGCCTACGGTCATGCTCATCGTGCCGCTCATCATCGAGAAGATCTACCGCCATCAGGTTCAGGCCAAATTCAACTCCAACGCCTTCTGGCGCACGCTCGTCGGCATCGGCTTCATGCGCCGCTACCTGCACCGGATCGCCGGCAAGAAGCTGATGAAAGTCTTCGGCGGGCGGTTGCGCTTCCTCGGCATCGGAGGCGCCAAACTCGACACGCAGGCCGAGCAGTTCATGCTCGAAGCCAAGATACCCTATGCGATCGGCTACGGCCTGACGGAAACCGCCCCGCTGCTGGCCGGCGCGGCTCCCTCGCAGGTGCGGCTCGGTTCGACGGGCCCTGCGGCGCCGGGCGTGCAGCTGCGGCTGGAAAACGTCAATCCCGATACGCAGCAGGGCGAGATCGTGGCGCTCACGCCGAGCGTCATGCTGGGCTACTACAAGAATCCCGAGGAGACGGCCAAAGTCTTCACACCCGACGGCTGGTTCCGCACCGGCGACCTGGGCTGGCTCTCGCCCGACGGTTGGCTTTACATCAAGGGGCGGCTCAAAAACATGATCGTGGGCCCCAGCGGCGAGAACATCTACCCCGAAGAGATCGAGAGCGTCCTCAACTCCCACGTTTTCGTGGCCGATTCGCTGGTCACCGAGAAGGAGGGGCGGCTCATCGCGCTCGTGCATTTCAACCGCGACGAGCTGGAAGCGCGCTACGAGGAGCTGAAATACGACTGGGAGATGAAGAAGGACGCATGGGAGAAACGCATCGATGAGCTCAAAAAAGAGGTGCTCGACTACGTGAACTCGCAGGTCAACCGCTTCTCGCGTCTCTCGGAGGTCGTCGAGGAGAAGGAGGAGTTCGAAATGACCCCTACCAAGAAGATCAAGCGTTTCCTCTACAACAAGCGGCACGGGAAGGATCCGGTGAAGGAGGAAGACTCCAAACCGCATAATACCGAGGCGAAATAGGCGAAGCCTCCGCACCTCGTTTAATCAAAAAGGGATCGCTTGCAGCGATCCCTTTTTGATGCCGATTCGCAAAATTCGGCCCTCCTTGATACGATTTTTTACAGTTGTTCGCCGACGGCGGAGGGACCGTGCAGGCGGGCGAGTAGCAGTCTGCTGCGTGAGCGAATAACTATATATGTCTTAAAGCGATGGCGAAATATCGACCCAAAACATGGTCGAAGTATTTGCGAAGAAACAAGTTGTTTTTTATAACCAATCTTTCCCGTTTGCAGCCCCTCCTCAGTCCCCGAAGATAAGGCGGTTGGGATAAAAATATGGACTATTCGTCCGTATAATAGGGCTAAATGCAAAGAACCGATTGAATTTTCAATCGGTTCTTTGCATTTATGGATTATTCATTACTCCATATATTTATAAAGGATTACCTCCTGTTGTTTCGATGTATATCCTGCAAATCGATTTGCAGAAGCATTCGCCCAAATAATGCGTTTTGTATTATAAACATTCTGAATCTCAACACATTTAGAATATGAAATCGTCCATTCATACTGTTTTTCAACAATGTTTGGGCTAAACCACAGATTGTTATTTTTTGAAGTTGCAGTAGATGTATATCCAATATATCCATCTGCACAATGAATTGAATAACCGTTTACGGTTTTCTCAAACGTACAAGCATATATATCCGTATCGACATTAGAAACAATATTATCTCCATCCATATACTGGTCAAAATCACCTGCATCTGACATGTTTGCATAATTTCCGGAATTAGCTCCCGTGAGTATGCGAACACCGCTTGAAGCTTTGTAACCGATAATATACTTTCCACTCCAATCTTCCTGATTCGCTTCAACAGGTACATATTTCCCTGTTCCGACGACAATCTTTTTATTTTGTGAGACAATAACTTTCAATGAAATCGATTCTGGGTCGTTCAACGTAATGGTAATCCATCCGCTTCGATCGTTTGCCGTATCGGTGTTCTCGCTTACGGAATAAGTTATCGTTTTCGTCGCATTTTCCACCGAAGCTGCCGTCACGACCGTTCCGTCGCATTCGACAGATGCCGTATAATTATTGTCGTTGCGTACTTCATATGTGAAGGTGGCATCCGTGACGCCCGCAGCCGCCACACCCGTTATGTCGTCTGCAAGAATTACCGGAGTCAGCGCGATCGGTCCGTCATGCACGTCGACAGTCAGATCGTCGAGAATAAAACGCTCGTCGACTGTCGTAGATGCCAAAGCGAACGTAAGCGCAGTCGTGGCATCCGCATTTTCGACGTAGACCGTAAAGAGAGCCGCCTCGCTCTTGTCCATTACTCCGCTGCCGGTCGCAGTCGCCGCTGGCATAACGAGATCGCTTCCGCCTACGACCGTGCCTGTCGAAGCCGTTACATTCAATGCCTGATCCGCCTTCCAACCGTTGGCATAGAAAGTCACTTTCAGATTTTTGGTTCCTTCGATCAATTTCAACGCGGGAGTCGTAATCGTGGCAGAGGCGCCGCCCTTTCCCATACGAATCGCCTCGTTGAATCCGTAGAGATTCCCCGTATTCGTATAAGGATCGGTATAGTAATATGCGTAATTAGTAGGTGAAGCATACAGTTTTTCAATACCGCTGCCTGTTCCCGTCGCTTTGCTGAAATCATCGTAGAAGACGTGGGTGACCGTCGGTGCCGGCTGCCGAACTTTCGCAAGGTTCATCGGAATGGTAATCGGAGCATAGACGTTCGAAGCATCGATCGCCGTCGCTGTCACAAAGTCGTAACTGCCTTTGTCGGTCTTTACGGTAAACGTACCTCCGGCGTAGCTCTTCGGCGTGACGGCCAGATAGATGTAACCGGCCTTGCCGGCGGGTTTGGCTGCGGGAACGGCATAAGGCGTCGTCAATGTTACGGTGGCAGACTCCTTGGTGCCCGTACTTGTTGTCTCGCCCGTTTCCAGATTATAGATGTGCTGGCCGTTGAGCTTTTCTCCGCCTGCCGGCGTAAAGGTGATACTCTTCACCGCGTCGCCGTTATTCTCGGCATCGTAGATATTGAACGCGATCAGCGATGCGATCGGCGTGAAGGTCAGCACCGTATTCTGTCCCTCGGCGAGCGTCGCGCTGGCGTACATACCGACCATATTGCCGTTCAGCACGCCGGCTTCGGTCTGTGTCTGCGCATCCTCGATATAGAGAGAAACGTTTTCATGCGTGCGGGGAGTATCCTTGTCCATTTGCGACTTGAAATAGGGATAGTACGCATACACCTTCGTCGCCTTGGTGTCGATCTCGGCGGTGAAGTTGGTCGCGCCTTCGGCGTAGGTGCTCGACGCCACGTTCAGATCGGTCTCGACGTCGGTATAGAAGCCCAACTGGTCGCCCGCCGTCCATTTCATGCGTGTCGCGTCGCCGTTGAGCGTCGTACGCGACGAAGCGATCTCGGCCGTGAAACCGCGTGTGGCCTTGGTTCCCGATCCGGGCAGTGCGTTATCGGATACGTCCTCCTTCGAACATCCGGCTAATGCCATTGCAGCTGCTGCAACGAGCATCAGAGTTTTTTGCATCTTTCTCATGATCTCCCGTTGTTTGGCCGTTATTCGAACTCGTCGAGCGTTCCGCCCCACTCGTAGTCTTCCTTCGTGACTCCGTCCTGACTGTCGTAGAAAGCCTCGTTCGTCGTCGAACCGGCGAACCCCGATTCAACCGCGATGACGGTCTGAGCGAGATCGGGCGCGGCGTATGCGCGAACGCCCCCCCCCCTTCAAATTAGTAGAATTTTCCATGATGCTATGTGTTTATAGGAAACATTTTACGAATCTGTTACAAAATTAACGTTTTTTCATTAACATGCAAGGGATAGCCGATATTTTTCTTTCATTCTTTTATTTTCCGGGACCTGCTTATCCGCAATATCTCCTCCGGCCTTTTTGTCGCCCGCCGACGGCGAGCCGCAGAGCTGCCGTGCCGATTGCCGACGAAAAACCGTCGTTGCACGCAACGCTCGGTGGTTTTCCGTTGTCGCATCGGATGCGGAAACGGATCGGAGGTGTCCGGCGGACGCTTTCGGCACGACTTTTCCCGAAAAAATATGACAGACAATGTTTTGCAGGAAAATCGCTCCCCCCCCCTCTCCGGACGCTGCAAGACAAAAAGAAAGCCGGAAACCCGCGAAGGTTTCCGGCTTCCCGTATCGTATTCGGCGATTATTTGCTCAACTCGGCAACCGATTTCTGTGCGGCGGCCACGTTGTCGCCGGCGGTCACCTTTTTGAGGGCTTCGATCGCCTGCGGCTTCATCTCCTTGGCGTTGTATGCCGCGCCGAGGATGAAATAGACGTCGCTCTTCTCGGTCTCGTCGGGCTGCGCAGCGGCGGCGGCCTCGCCCAGCTCGATTACCTTGGCGTAATCCTTCTTCGTGAGGTAAGCCTGCAAACGTATCTTCTGCGCCAATGCGTTGGCAGGGTTCTGTTCCAGCATCTTGTCGGCCATGGCGATGATGCCGTCCTGATCGTTGGCGGTCTGCAATTCGGCCACACGGTTGTTGGTATAGAGCGTCAGCAGGCGGTTCGCCTCGGCGGCATCGGCCTCGAACTTCGGGCCCTGCATCCCGGCGACCTTCTCCAGGATCTCCATTCCCTTGTCGTAATCCTTCAACTCGCAGTAGCAGGTTCCCAGCCACAAGGCCATCTGCGTATTCTTCGGATCGGCGGCATAGCCCTTGGCGAAAATCTCGGCAGCAGCGGCGTAATCCTTGTTGTTGAATGCCGTACCTCCCTGAGCCTGATAAACTTTCGCCAGAATCGTATTGGCTTTTTTCAGCGCAGCCACATTGCCGTAGAGTTCGGCGACCTCGGCCGCTTTCGACAGATTGGCGATCGCCTCGTCGTAATTGCCCTGCGCGGCCGCACGGGTTCCCATCCCCTGATAGCAGGTCGGCAGATACTTCTTCGCCGTCTCGACGCAGTTCAGTTCGGTGGCATCTTCCGAAGCCATGCCTTCGTCGATCACCTTCTGGAACAGCTTGGCAGCTTCGGGATAGTTTTTCGACTGCAACATCTCGGCACCTTTGTTATACGATGCGACGACACCTTCCTGCGCCGATACGATGCACACCGCGAAGAGAGCGGCGACGGATAAAAACAGCTTTTTCATCTTCTTTTGCAATTCTAATTTTATAAAGTTTTAAGTAATTCGCAACGAATCCGGTCCCTGTCGCAACGGCCCGAAACTCACCGTGTGCAGAGGGATGGGGCCGAATCGGAACGGTACACGGAAGACAAAATTATAATTTTTTTTCGTTCTCCGCAACCCCTCAGCGCAACTCTTTGAAAAATTCCTTCATCAGCGCTTCGCATTCGGCAGCCAATACGCCGCGCACGACGACCGTCCGCGGATGCAGCCGCAACCCCTCGACGGTCGTGTAGCCCCGCTTGGGATCGTCGGCACCCCACACCACACGCCCTACCTGTGCCCAGCCGATGGCTCCGGCGCACATAATGCACGGCTCGACGGTGACATATAACGTACACCCTTGCAGGTATTTGCCGCCGAGGGTGGATGCGGCGGCGGTCAGCGCCTGCATCTCGGCATGGGCCGTAGGATCGGAGAGCGTTTCGACAAGGTTGTGGCCACGGCCCACCACCGCACCGTCGGCTACAACTACCGCACCGATCGGCACCTCTTGTTCATTTAACGCTTTGCGGGCCTCGTTTAGTGCGAGGCGCATGAATTTTTCGTCGGTTTTCCGCTGTTCTTCCATTTCGGGTATTTTCCGCAAAAATAGACAAACTTTTACAAACGGCCTCGTCGGGCGGCGGATTATCCCGCGCAGGAGCCGCCGCGGCACGCCCCGCGCCAAATAAAAATCCCGGCCCGCGTTCCGTATTTCGCTTCTTTTATTTAACTTTGCGGGTTGCAAGGACAAAACAAACAAAAAATACAAACCCCTATGTACAGAACCCATACGTGCGGCTGCCTGAGAGCCGAAAACGTAAACCAGACCGTCACCCTCGCCGGATGGGTGCAGAAAGTGAGGAACCTCGGCGCCATGACCTTCATCGACCTGCGCGACCGCTACGGCATTACTCAGGTCGTCATCGAGGAGCACTCGCCCGCCGAAGC
>ERZ826220.3430-NODE-3430-length-12282-cov-3.502658_pt1 | contig 12282 bp, 14 predicted proteins | sample MGYA00519927_ERZ826220 | MGnify/ENA primary metagenome ERZ826220 (study PRJEB31778, sample SAMEA3449225) | human gut metagenome | biome: human gut; feature: human-associated habitat; material: faeces | place: United Kingdom | collected 2010/2012 ...
AAGTGAAAGGAACCTTCATCCGCTCCGTCGTGGAGGAAATCGTATGGAACCGAGCGGAAAACACGCTGTCCTTTCACCTCTACATGCCCGGAAACCCTTGATTTTCCGGCCGGGAAATCGACCCTCGACCTGGTGGTTTCCAGCCCGCAGCAATGGCGCCTCCGAGTCAGTGCCGAGTGGTGCTACGTGCTGGGCGCGGATGTCCTGAACGAGCCGTGCGAGGGAAAGACCTTCAGGGTCGGCGTGGATGGCAACAACGCCCTCAAGGGGCGCGAGGCGCTAATCACGTTGACGGGGGCGGACGGGACGGTGAAAACCGTTACGGTGACGCAGGGGGCCGCGGAAGAACTCTCGCCCGTCATCAAGTCGTTCCGGTTCCGGACGGCGGCGAATGCGGCGAAATTGCCGCAGGATGTGGTGCTGGAGGTCGGTGACGGCATTATTTCCGGCAGGACTTCATTCGTGGTGGAGAACAAGGTGCTCGTCCCCGAGTTCGAATTCGAAGGCGAGGGGGTTTATATGGGGTCGCAGGAGATCGCCAGCGGAGAAACCGAGGTGGATTTTTCGGGCCCGGTCGTGCTGACGGTCAGGAACAAAGGCGGCGGGGAGCGGGAATACAGGGTCAGCCTGGTCAGCTTCACGGGGCTGCCCGTGGTTTATATCGACACCGGCGGAATACCGGTCGTCTCGAAGGAGGAATATGTGGCCGCGTCGCTTAAAGTCGTGGATAACAACGGGCTGCAGATCGACGGACCGGTGGATCAGGTATGCTCTCCGTACCCGATCAACGAGAAATTCAAAGCATTCAATTTTCATGTGGTTGACCTTGCAGACGGCAATGACATGGATCAGATCGCCGCTGCATTTGCAGAGGCAAGAAACACCAAGGGACAGCCGACCGCAATCATTGCGCATACGGTCAAAGGAAAGGGTGTCTCTTTCATGGAAAATCAGGTAGGATGGCACGGAAAAGCGCCAAACGATGAAGAATATGCGATCGCAATGGAAGACCTGAAGAAAGAAGGTGAAGCATTATGTCAGAAGTAACAAAAATCGCAACCCGTGTCAGCTACGGAAACGCTCTCGTAGAGCTGGCAAAGGAGCATGATGATGTATATGTTTTAGACGCAGATCTTGCAGCGGCAACACAGACTGCAATCTTCAAAAAGGAATTTCCGGAGCGCCACATTGACTGTGGTATCGCAGAATGTAACATGATCGGCATTGCAGCAGGCCTTGCCGCAACCGGTAAAGTTCCGTTTGCAAGTTCGTTTGCCATGTTTGCAGCCGGACGCGCATTCGAGCAGGTGCGAAACTCGGTCGGTTATCCGCACCTGAATGTAAAAATCGGTGCAACCCATGCCGGAATTTCCGTCGGTGAAGACGGTGCAACGCACCAGTGTAATGAGGATATTGCGCTCATGCGCACCATCCCGGGCATGGTCATCTTAAATCCGAGTGATGATATCGAGGCAAAAGCAGCAGTAAAAGCCGCATATGAACACGAAGGGCCGGTTTACATGCGTTTTGGCCGTCTGGCAGTTCCAATCATCAATGACCGTCCGGATTACAAATTTGAAATCGGCAAAGGTGTGACCTTGCGGGAAGGCAAAGATGTGGCAATCATTGCGACCGGTTTATGTGTGTCCGAGTCGCTTGCAGCCGCAGAAAAACTTGCAGCAGACGGCATTGATGCAAAGGTGATCAACATCCATACGATCAAACCGCTCGATGAGGAACTTGTCGTTGCCGCAGCAAAAGAATGCGGGAAAGTAGTAACCGTTGAGGAACACTCCGTCATCGGAGGACTCGGTTCCGCCGTATGCGAGATACTTTCGAAAAAGGCACCGACACCGGTAAAGACCATCGGTGTACAGGACCGCTTCGGCGAGTCCGGCCCGGCAGTGGCATTGCTTGAGAAGTATGGTCTGAATGCAGAAGGCATCTATGCTTCCGTAAAAGAGTTTGTTTAGAGAATGCGTTTTCCGTCTGTAAACTCCATTTTAACTTCGTTAGTCATTGTTTTCCACTGGAAACGGCCATTTTCCATAATCATGTAGCCGTGCCAGCTTCCGGCTTTTGGAATAGCAACAGATCCGGGATTCATGCAGGTATATGTGTCGTGTGGGACGCATGCCGGGACGTGGGTATGTCCGTGCAGCAGAATGTCCCCGCGATGCAGTGGAGGCAGGTTCTGTTCATTATACGTATGGCCGTGGGTGGCATAAATCAGCGTATCACCGTCTGCAATGGCGCAGTAATCTGCCATAATGGGAAATTGGAGTACCATCTGGTCGACTTCGGCATCGCAGTTGCCCCGGACACAGAGAATATGTTGTTTTTTGGCGTTGAGCAGTTCAATCACCTGTTTTGGATCATATTCTTCCGGCAGATCATTGCGCGGACCGTGGTATAAAAGATCACCAAGGAGCAGCAGACGGTCGGCCTGTTCCCGGTTGTATGCATTTAACAGCTGTCTGCAGTAGTATGCAGAGCCGTGGATATCAGATGCTATCATCCATTTCATGTTTATCAATGTTCATCCCATCCAGTCAGACTGGATGGGATGTTTCCTTTCTCCCAGATACGGCCGGGGTATTCACCTTATTGTTTTATAATGGATTATAATGAACATTTTCTTCTGGCTCAATACCTTTTTGAAAAAGGTTTCTTAATTTTTTATAAATCCCTTAGTTCTGGCCGATGCCGTTTTCTAAAATTTTTTTCAGTTCTGCCTGTGCGCTTTCTTTCAGGTTCGACGGGTAACCGATGTGAATGCCATATAAAATCGTGTCTTCGGTCCGGTAAGCGTCTATGGAATCATTGAAATCATCACCCTGAGAGGTGGTCGTAATCATTTGCCAGGTATCACCGGAAGCCGTGGTGTACAGTTCGTTGGTGGATACGGCATCCGGCGTTTCCTCATACGATGGATAGTCCATATCGATATAGGAACCGGTGTTGGACGATTCTGTATAGAGATCGGCGGCGGCCGTCACATTGATCTGTCCGTCTGCACAACTGTATAGTTCGGAAAGCGAGATGTAGCAGATGTTTCCTTTTTTATCCGCGGTTGCGTTGACGGAAATGCTGTCTGCTTTCTGTGGGAGGGCAAATGACCGCAGATTTTTGTATCCGATATAAGCGAGTGCATCTTTTTCGGAAGAAAATGATTTGTTGATTGATCCCGGCGACCAGCTGTTGGTCGGCAGATAACTTTCATATTGCTTAATAATATTTTGTTTTTCGTTTTGAATCGTCCCGGTAATTTCCGCATCCGGAACATTGTTGAGCTGCTCCGTCAGGCGGTATCCCTGGTTTCCGGACAGTCTGGAAAAGACGGGATCGCTTAAGATGCCGGTTTTTGCAAGCAGTGTCTGAAACTCTGTGGCAGAACTGCGGAAGTAGTTACAGGTGCCAAGAAATTCATTTTCTCCCTGTTCTTTCGTATAAGTAAAATCTGTCGTTTTTCCATCCAATGTGTAGGAAAACGTTACACTTCCCAGATTTTTGGTGCAGGCGAGAATGACCATGGCATAGTTTTTCATGGTTTTTTCAACTGTGGTCTGCTGTTTTTTTGTAAATGCGTCATCCAGATATATGGTCCAGCCGTAAGGGGTTTCCGTGGTCTGCAGTTTGAAGTTTGCAATCGAAAATACATTGGAGATGCCAAGTGCCGCAAGTGTTTTTTCATTGGCAGACATATCACCGATGTATGGATGGATCGTGGCATAAATCTGTGCTGCTTTCGGCAGAATAGAGGTGCCGTCCTCCCAGGCAATCTGATCGTTCACATATACTTTTTTTACGGCATGGGTTTCTGTCTTTTTATCGGAAAATGTATTGTGCCCGGCTGCCGATATGCGGTTGGTTCTGACATTGATTGTGACGGTTTCCGGGTGATCCGGATCACAGGAGTAGTCGATTCCGGCAACACCAAGTGTCTGATCGGTTAAAGATCCTTTGATCTGAATGGTTTTATTGTCTTTTACGGTAACCGCATAGTCGATCAGTGCGGTATTTTTCAGCGGTGCAGGGTAGAAATACGTCCGATATCCCCAGATGCTGCCGAGCAACAGTGTCACGATCAGGATGGCGGCAAGAATCCGGCGTTTGTTCCTTTTGTTGCTCTTTTTTAAAAAGTCGATAGTTGAAGCATCCGTTGCCGTTTCTGCCGGCACGGGTTCCGGAGTCTGCATATCGGAAAGTATCCGGCGACAGTCGGCACACTCCCGGATATGTGTTTCGATCGCCGTATTTGTGACGTCACTCGTCAGGTGATCGACATAACTTGGCAGCAGATCCTGTACGACTTCACAGGTCAAATCATTTTTCATGTTTGTTCAGCTCCTTTCGCAGGCGCTCCTTGCCGCGATAAAACATCACGCGCGCCCAGTTTTCACTCTGTCCCATAATTTGTCCGATTTCCCGGAACGAGAGATTTCCAAATACCCGCAGATAGATCACTTCCCGGTAGGGTTCCTGAAACTGGTGCAGGCATTGCAGCAATTCCATTTTTCCGGCGGAGGAAAGCGCCTCCTGCTCTGCAGACGGTGTGTGCGGAAGTTCCGCTTCGGTGTCTGTCAGATCCTCATGCAGTGGGTGCTTTCGCAGATAGGACAGATATTGATTTTTGGCAATGGCACAAAGCCATGTAGTGATCTTGCAGCTTCCGTCATAGCGGTGGATACTGCTGACAGCCTGGCAGAAAGTTTCCTGTGCCAGTTCTTCCGCAACATCCGGCTGGTGCGTCAGTGACATCAGGTACTGATACACCATGCGAAAATGCTGACGGTAGACTGCGTCCATATCCTGCATGTGCGACCTCCTTTTTTCTGGAATTTATATGGGTTACATTTATTGATGTAAAAATATGGTGTTTCGTTACAGCATTTTTTATTTTTTTCATATATTTATATAATGTAACATAAATGCAGCATATTTTACATGAAAATGAGCTATGGAAACGATGGCTCTTTCTGCTAAAATAATATAATTTTCAGAATAATTTAGAAAATTCACAAAATCTTCACAAAAATTGTTAGCAGTCCTACTTGACGAGTGCTAAAAACGGTGGTATAACATATCATGAACAAAGGGAAAAGAGGTTGAGAGAAATGAATAATCTCTTGAAACTTTGATAATAAAATAGATGATTAAGATTTGGAAGGAGAGATGACTTATGTTAATGCCTAGTATTTTTGGTAACGATTTTATGAATGATTTCTTTGGTGGTTTCCCATACAAATCAAACGGAACAATGCAGACGGATGTGTCTGAGACAGATAAAGGATACAAAGTAACAATGAATCTTCCGGGATACCAGAAGGAAGATATCAAAGGTGAGGTAAAGGATGGTTATTTAACCGTAACCGCAACCACCAGTAAGAATAACGATGAGAAGGATAAGGATGGCAAGTACATCCGCAAGGAACGTTACAGCGGAAGCTGTAGCCGAAGCTTTTATGTCGGCGATGCAGTAACGCAGGATGACGTGAAGGCAAAATTTGAAAACGGTGTTCTGACACTGGAAGTTCCAAAGAAAGAGGAAGCACCGAAGGTAGAAGAAAAGAAGTATATTTCTATTGAAGGCTAATTATTCAGAAGGGGGACAGTCGAGAGGCTGTCCCCTTTTTCTTATAATATATCGCAGGCGATTGCAAAGCATGCGCATGTGCCACACGTGTTTTGCAATCGCCTGTGAAAAAGGGAGGATGAAAGTTTGAAAAACCGAAACATGATCTTTGATTTTACACAATGTTATCCAAAGCGAAAAGAATCGGGACTGGAGTGGCATGACTGCAGTGCGATCGGAGGCAGCCGTCTGTATTGCAGCAGAGATGCGGAAGAAAAAATAAAAGCGCTGATTGCGCCGGCCGGAGTGTCCGGAATTCATTTTATAGATTCGGGGGATTATCATTATATTTCCAAAATTATGACGGATTTTATCAAGGAGCCGTTTACGCTGGTGTTAATTGACCATCACACGGATATGCAGGATGCAAGTCTGGGCGGAGATATCTTAAGTTGCGGAAACTGGGCGAAAAAGGTATTGCAGAAAAACCCGTATCTGCAAAAGCTGGTTTTGATCGGGCAGGAGAAGAAAGTGCTTGATAAGTTACAGTCCGGAGCCAGGCAGCAGGAGACAGATGGAAAGCTTGTTGAAATCAGTTACGAGGAATTAAAAAACGGAAAAGCACATGAAAAATTAAAAGAACTGCCGGATGAAGTTCCTGTTTATATTTCCATCGACAAGGATGTGCTGGACGAAAAATATGCAGTGACAAACTGGGATCAGGGAAAAATGTCAATGGGAATGCTGGAACAGATATTAAAAACGCTGGTTACGGAATATGATGTGATCGGAGTGGATATTTGTGGGATGTATCCGGAGGAAAACAGTCTGCCGGAGTATCTGCGGGCAGAACGGGTAAATATACGGAGCGATGAGGAACTGTATCGGTTTTTGCAAAAAAATCTCTTTTGCTGGGCTTCACATAAATAGGTGGGTCATATTTTTTGTAAAGATTAAAAGTGTTTTTTCTATATGATTGGGACAACAGTATAAATATATAGATCAAAGTATGTAGGATGATTGATAATATATAGAGAGTGTGTATAATAAGATGAGAAAGAGTGAATAAGTGTGGTTATCAAAGCCGGGTTTTTAAGAATATGAGGGGTGTGGGACATATATAGGAAAAGTGGCGCGAAAAGTCCCTCGAGGTAGCAAGAGCAGGACATATGCAGAAAAAGTGTTGCAAAAAGTCCCACCAGCCAGTAAAAGCAGGACATAATCAACCAGCAAAAAACATATTTGCCATTTGCCAGCACAAACATCGTGAATTTTATAATTACAGGAAACTTATAATAGCCCAAAAGATATAGCGATAGAAAAGGTGCTGTTTTCTGAAAAATATACAGCTACTAAAAAGGCACAATAACCGGAAACACAACAGCAAAAAAGAAAGGAAATCAACAATCATGGCATACGAGAATGATATTATTATGCGGCAGGTACGTGACATGACCCGCATGCTTGCAAAAATTTTATTTGGGAAAAACACCGCGACCTATGAATATAAGGAAGAAGATCGTCATACAGCAACGGACAGTTTATATGCCCGGCTGATTGCGCTGGTCGATGCAGGAAAAATCAATGAAGCGGAAAATCGCTTGTATGAAGAATTAGAAAGAGATGAAGAGGGCACATTTGAAGTAGCACTCGGATTTTACGATTATCTGAATGAACTTCCGGAGGAATTTCTTGAAGAGCACGATTATTCGAAGGAGGAAGTCAAAGAAGGCGCACAGAGTCTTGCGGACCGCAAGGGGCTGGGACTTCTTGGGGAAGGACTTGATTAGGAATAACTGTTCGAAGGAGAAATGATGAACCGTAGTAGATTAAGTGAAAAAGATATATAAGACAGAGAATAACTCTTGACAATACAACATATATGCTGTATTTTGTAATTACAAAACAAAAGTGGAGACAGCATATGATATTACACAATTATCTTTCGAATTCGGGAAGAGATTTAATATATGAATACATTAATAGTCTTCCGGAAGCTGAAAAAATTGATGGTTATACCGTACTGCAGCATATGGAAAAAGGAGAATTTGATAAAATTCTTTTTAAAAGATGGGAAAAGAAAGTGTATGAGGTATATTTTCAGAAAAATAACCGTGTATTCTATATTACAGTAGATAAGGAAAATATATATCTGCTCCATTCCTGTCGAAAACAGAAAAATAAAACAGAAAAAAAGGATGCAAATATAGTACGGAAGCGGGCAAAAGAATTAGGAAATATGTTAGGCAGGAAGTTTATTTAGAGGGAGTGGTCAATATGCCTTTTTTGCAAGTAAATGTAGAGCAGGAAATTCAAAAGCAAAGAGAGAACGATCCGGAGTTTAAAAAAATATGGGATGAGTCCCGTGCAGAGTATAGATTGATTGGTGAAATGATTTCTTTACGTAAAAAGAAAAAAATTACACAAAAGGAATTAGCTTTGCTGACAGGGAATAAACAACAGGTTATATCAAGGATTGAAAGGAAAGAAAGTATCCCGACAATTCGGGCATTTAGTCGTATCTTAGATGCTCTCGGGTATGAATTACAGATTGTAAAAAAGAAGTCAGTGTAATATATAATTTAAATTGGTGTCCAAATAGCATTTAACAGAAATGTTAGATGCTATTTTTTTTCAAAAACACATCCGCCCGTCACATCCCGCCAGAAACCGGTAGTATACAGATAAGAGATGCTCCAGTCCCAGCCGCAGGTGGCTTTAAAAGGACTGGCATCCAACAGAAGGGAGGAATCATCATGGAAGATACTGCAATCATCCGCTTATTTCAGGAGCGGTCACAGCAGGCAATTGCCGAATTGTCGCAGAAATACGGAAAACTCTGTCAGAGCCTGTCCCGCCGGATCTTAAATAACGAAGAGGATGCAAAAGAATGTGTTAATGATACGTGGCTTGGTGTGTGGAACAGCATCCCACCGCAGACCCCGAATCCGCTGGTCTCCTATGTCTGCAGGATTACCCGCAATCTGTCCGTCAAAAGGCTGCGGCATAACATGGCGGCAAAGCGCAACAGCTATTACGATGTATCGCTTGCGGAACTGGAAGAATGTATTCCGGCAGCGCAGGAGCAGGAGCCATGGGAAGAACAGGAAGTGACGAAAGTCCTGGAACGCTTTTTACGGGAACTGGATACCGGCAGCCGCGTGATGTTCGTCAAACGGTACTGGTATGCGGAGTCTGTCGCACAGATTGCGGAAACGTTTGGGATGAAAGAAAACAGTGTGTCCGTAAAACTGATGCGTCTGCGCAAAAAGCTGAGAAAGAAACTGGAGAAGGAGGGTGTAGTGTTATGAGAAAATCCGAAAAATTATCCGATGCAATCGGTGAAATCAGTGATGACATTATAGAGGAAGCGTATACATATAAGCCAAAACATGACATGCACCAAAGAAAGGCTTCTTTTAAATGGAGAGCAGCTGTAGCAGTTCTTGCCATGCTTGTTTTGGCGGGAGTCGGTGTGTCCGTAGGGGGAGGAACTTCCTTTTTCCGGCTTGGAACAATTGTTTCCAGATTTACGGGGAAGGCTGCAAAGGTGGTTTACCGTATCCAGGGAATTCCGGTAACACAGCAGGAAATCCAGGCAGGAGTGGCATTGCGTGTGGAAAACGGAGAAACGGTAAAAACCGCAAAAAAAGAGGTTATAAAAGATATTATTACAAAAAAGACGTTGTATGTACTTGCAAAAAAGAACGGATGTACTGTGTCGGATCAGGAATATGATGATTATGCAAAACTGCTGAAGACACAGATGAACAAAGCGGAGAACCGGAAAGAAATCCGCGATTTTTATGCGGGATTCGGTGGCGAGAGTGCTTACTGGAAGAATATGGAGCCGGTTATTCGTCAGAATCTTGCGGTGCGCAAGTATATAGACAGCCAGACAGGAACGCAGACGGAGGAAGAAATCAAACAGGAGGCATATGAAAGTGGTGCAAAGCAGACGGATCTGGATGCATTTGAACAGGTGGTGGAAGATGTCTGTGAAGAGATTGGCGATTATCTGAAAACACTGCAGAAGTCGGATGCTTCGGTATATTATTTTGCGTCTTCCGACAAAGAGCGTGTGACAAAGAGTATCGACAAAGAGGAAATCTGTGCCATTGGAAATCATACGATTGTAACCCGGGAACAGGTACAGATGTATACGAAGTTTTATGAAATTACATATGATAAGACATTGTCGGAAAAGAAAGCAATTGCTTATGCCAAGGAACGCAACGCACTGTATGTTGCGGCAATGCAGAATGGATATCAGGTAACCGATGAACAGGTAAAAGCATATGTAGAGGAATTAAAACAGAATCTGGATGGTATCTGGACAAAGGAGCAAAAAGAAAAACTGCTCTCGGGTTTTGCTTCGGAGGACGATTACTGGGCGTTTGAACAAAAGGTTTACCGGATCGATCTGCCGATACAAAACTATGTCAGGGATAAAGAAAACGAATTTAACAGAAAAAATGAATCAGGGCAGACCTGGGATGAGGCATTTAAGACATTAAAACAGAATCTGGTGGATGAGCAGCAGTATAAAGACAGCAGTTCCTATTAACAATATTTTGCCGGATATATGGAGAAATTCCAGAAAATCTTCGATATATAAGATGATATTATGAAAAAATAAAGGGGGAATTATCATATGTCATTGACGATTCAGGCACCACATGCTAACATGAATGCATACGAAATCGGAGACGATGAAACGCGCAAAAATAAAGTATCCGACAAAGGAACCATATATGCCGGAGATCTGCAGTTCGCCCAGACCACAGGCAATGCTGCAAGCGACAAGAAACAGAGCGCCCGGAAACAGGCGATGAAGCTGATCCGGGATGCATGGGACAGTGATAACAAGGCGGTAAGCCAGCGGGATCAGATAGCACAGCAGAAAGAGGAAAAACTCAAAGAAGTCCGTGAGTGTAACGAGGAATTGAAACAGATTCGCGAGAGTAAAGAAATCGCGCGGCAGAGTTATGGGGTGGATTCGGATTCCCAGGAGCAGAAAGACTTAGAACTGCTGGAAAAATATCAGGATTATCAGAAAGGTGTGCAGACGGATGACTTTTCCAAGGAAGAGATAGACCGTTTGAAAGAACTGCAGAATACCCCTCTGACCGATTATCAGACCAGGGCATTACAGCTGAATGCACAAAGGGATGTCATTCTGAACAAGAAAGACAGGGCGCAGCGTAACGTGACTTCTCTGACTGAGGCAGCGGCAGATGCAAAGCTCGACCAGCTGAAATCACAGGATATGCAAAAAGCGCAGGATGCAGCGGATGAACTGCTGGATGCTTCCGATAAAGATGCTTTTGGCATGCTGATACAGGATGCGGTAGATCACATCGACGAGAAACAGGAAGAAGAGAAAGAGAAAGCAGAGGAAGCGCAGGAGAAGCGCGACGAGCAGCAGGAAAAGATTGACGAAAAGAAAGAGGAAAAACAGCAGCAGGAGAAGATGATTGAGGGTTCTGTCGAGGCAGACAGGCTGGAGGCAGATGTAACGGTGGATCAGACTGGTACGAGTAAGCTGGAGGAGGCGCAGCAGCACATCCAGACGATTCTTAAAAAGAACAATCTCGTAAACGAGGATCTGAAGGGGATTAAAATTGACTTGAATTTCTAATGCCAGGAGGATGAGGTGTAATGCAATCCGGTAACGGGATGACCATGCAGGAAGCAGAACAGGAAATCAAATATTATCAGAAGATTTTTCAGGTAGCACGTCTGTTAAAAGGAGAAGATGTTGAGCGGACATTTTACCAGCAAGGGAAAGGAACGTGCGAAAATGTGCAGGATGGATGTCCGTGCTACAGTCTCTGGAAGAAAAACGGTAAGTGCGAAAACTGCAGTTCCTATAAAGCGTTGCGGGAAAAGAAGCAGATGATTAAGCTGGAATTCCTTGAATCAGAAGTCTATCAGGTAATCTCCCGGTATATGGAAATTGATGGACAGCCATACGTCATGGAATTGATCAATCATCTGGAGGACGACACCTTAATCGACATATCCTGCAGAGAAAAGCTGATCAATAAACTGACCGGATATAATGAAAAATTATATAAGGATGTCCTGACCGGAGTTTATAATCGTCTGTATTTTGAGGAAGAGATAAAAATGTGGACGGGAAATGCCGGAATTGTTGTGATTGATGTGGATGATTTCAAGCTTTGCAATGATACATACGGACATCTGACCGGAGATATGGCACTTGCGGCGGTTGCTGGTGTGATCTGGCGTTGTATCCGCAGAGAGGATACGCTTGTGCGCTATGGTGGAGATGAATTTGTTATTCTGTCCAAAGGTTACACAGATGCAGATGCGAAGAACTATATTTCCCAGATTCAGACAGGAATCGAGAATTATAATGCAAATTCGAACCATGAGTATACACTGGAAGCAAGTATGGGGTATACCATTGTAGAGCCGGCACCGGATCTGGATATTGAGGAAATTATTGAGGCCGCAGACCAGGAAATGTATAAAATGAAGAAGGCTAAGAAAGCGGCACGCAGGGATTGACTGGTATAACGGTTTCTAAATAACTATACCACCATTCAAAGGCATGCCCAATAAGGCAATATGGACATTGAAGGTAAGGGATTGATGTATTAAAAGAACCGTGGGCTTTGTCCATAAGGAACTGCTACGCGTTACCAAAGCAGTTAACTGAGATCAGGCACCCTTACGGC
>ERZ826220.3431-NODE-3431-length-12265-cov-6.490581_pt1 | contig 12265 bp, 7 predicted proteins | sample MGYA00519927_ERZ826220 | MGnify/ENA primary metagenome ERZ826220 (study PRJEB31778, sample SAMEA3449225) | human gut metagenome | biome: human gut; feature: human-associated habitat; material: faeces | place: United Kingdom | collected 2010/2012 ...
TTCCCGGAATCAGCTGCGCCACAATCGGGCTGACGGCCGCCACCGCCATGATGATAGTCAATGAAACGAGCTCTTGCGTCATGTTTCTAGCCTAGTGAGTCTGCATGACGGTGTTCAGAGGCGTAGCGGCCCCATGATGTACCAAAAGGGGACGCTAGGGCAAGGTTAAGTTTTTGTAAATTTTATGGGGGGGGGGGGTAATTCTATGAGCGTTATTATCTGTGGAAAAGGGCGGAACTGTTTGTTTTGACGATGGAACTCCTTTTCTTCATTGGGGGAATGGTGGGCTTTATTCGAGGGTTTTAACGAGGGTGCCAATGGGGAAAGCTCCGATATGATTCTGAACCAGGCTGTTCAGGCAGTATAGGGGGAGGAAAGAATGGTTGATGGAAAATTCACCGCAAAGGAGCGCGCGTATTTGGCCAGCCTTCCCGCGGTGGAAAGCGTGAGCGCGTCGCATATCCGATATGCCGATAGTTTCCGCATCGAAGTCATGTGCAGATACAATGCGGGCGAATCGCCGGCCGCCATCTTCCGCGAGGCGGGTCTCGACCCGAAACTCATCGGATACAAACGCATTGAGCGGTGCATTGCACGCTGGAAAAAGCAGGAGGAACGCGACCATCGTGGCGGCGAGCGTGCCAGTCGCGACGATCTGCGCATCATCCGTCATCATGATCTTATGGGCGATGACGCGCAATCATCGGAAATGGAATCGCAGGATATGCTTTCAAAGCTCGCCCAGGCGCAGCTCATCATCAACCAGTGCGACGAATTGATTGCGAAGCAAGCGTTGCGCATCGACGAACTGGAACGTGTGTTGCGAAAGCTTGTCAAGTGACGGCACGCTCGCGTGAGATGGAGAAAGCGACGGAATGGCATGACGGTCGCCAGCCGTCGTCCGAGGAAGTTTCGGTGGACGGTCGACTTTCGACGGCTGGCTGTTTTTTGTCATTTGCAGAGGCGATTGATGTTGCTGACGAAATACGTCAACGACGTCACGCTCGCGGCACAATGCTGGCGATGCGCGCGGTTGCGGCGCTGTTGATTGTTGCTGCGGTCTGTATTGGCGGATTCCCGGCAATGTTGCAGTATCGGTCGGCGCGTGATCTGTCGGAAACGTCGGTAAGCTCCGCGCAGACGGTTGCGGGCTGGCCGTATCCGCAGGCGGATGACGCGTTCGCCGCGGCCCAGGACTATAACAAGTGGCTTGCGGAATCCGGGCAGCCGATTTTGGGTGAGGCGAAGGATCCGTTCGCTGATGTGCGCGGCGGATCGCGTGCCAGTGTGTCCGATTCTGCAGAATCGGACAGCCTGAGTGACGAAAACGGGTCCCAGTTGTCCGATTCTGGTGAATCGGACAACCAGAGTGGTGCGGACACCGGTTCCGCAAGCGCCAGTTCGACGGACGCGGAGTACCAGAGTCTGTTGGATTCCGGCGGTGGTGTGATGGGTGCGATTCGCATTCCGAAAATCTCCGTGAGGCTGCCGATCTACCATGGTACTTCCGAATCGGCGCTTGCTTCGGGCGCGGGACACCTGTATGGCAGCAGTCTGCCGGTCGGAGGCAAGAGCACGCATGCGGTGCTCACCGGGCATCGCGGACTGGTCGAAGCGGCCATGTTCACGCGGCTCGACGAAATGCGCGTCGGCGACTACTTCTATATCGAGGTGATGGGTCGTACGCTTGGCTACCAAGTGGACCGCATCACGGTAATCGAGCCGAACGACACGTCGCAGTTGAAAATCGTGCCTGGTGAGGATCGCGTGACCCTGATGACCTGCACGCCGTATGGCGTCAACACGCATCGTCTGCTGGTTTCGGCCACACGTTCCGCTATTCCAGATGAGATTCCCGCCGAAAACGACGCGGTGAAGGACGCTCGTACGATTGGTGTGATCGCAGGCGTTGCGACTCTTGTATTGGGCACGTTGTTGGTTTGGCTACGACGTAGGCCGTGGCATATTCGCAGACATGCGGCTTGGTGGCCGAAGCGCGGCTGACGCGGCTACTGCATGAAGGCGTGTCTGACATGCAATTTGAATATAAAAACGTGGTTGGCGCACAAAAAATGCGTGATTTCCATTATTGACTAATGGTTACGAAAGTATGAAGAAGCGTCATTTTGGTGATTATCCCATCGTTTCTTTGCGGTGACGTCGGGTGCTTTTCGCGGGTGACTTGTGTTGCAATTCAGCAATTTCCATCGATTGTGCGATACCCGACTTTCCCGCACTTAGGGTGTACGCATGGCGGTCCCTTTTCCTCTAGCTTCCAGAGTTGAAGCACTGTCAGGATTATTCGGGCGCGTAAAAGATGTCGCAAATCTTGGCATGAAGAGAGGTTGCGCGTCGTGAGACGTGTGATTGCACAGGATTAAGGGGATGCTCATGAGGCATGCACATGAATATGAGGCGAAGCCCAAGGGAGGACTTGCCAAACGTATAGTGGCTGTGCTCGCATCGGTCGCCATGTTGAGTGGCATGGGCTACGCCACCTCCGCCGCTCTTGCGGAAGATACGCCGGCCACTGTGGAAACCACCACGGATCAAAGCGCGACTACTGCTAACGAGTCGACTGATGGCAAGAATGCTGCGGACGGCACGGATGCAGATAATGCGGGCGATGCTGCCACCGGTACCGCAGACACTGAATCCGATACCAACACTGGTGCGGATGCCGACGTGAACACGGCGAATGCGGCAAATGTCGGAGATGCTGCATCTTCGGATGCGAACTCGCAGACTGATACCACCGCACAGTCCAATCCGCAACCTGTCAACGCCGAGCAAAATGGCCCTTCTGTAGTGGCGGATGATACTGGTTCCGACTGTATCTACGCTGGAAAGAATGCTTTGCAGCGCGTGTGCTGGCTTGATATGTCCAAGTTCGACTCAGAGGCCGCCAAAAAAGACGACGGCCAAAAAATGACCGTGAATCTCGGCGGCGGCCTGACCATGTCATTTACCGCGCATTATTCCGGCGGGCGTACGGTCGTCGCCAGTAAAGTGCCAACGTGGGATAATCGTAAAGCACACCCAGGTGAAGCTGGACATCACGCAATCTTCGGTGTTGAGGGATATTCTAATTTCCCGACCGGAAGCAAGCCCGCGCTGTATCAAGGCAATGAAGATCAGAACGATTCGAGGATACAGCTTTCAGATATCACCATTGCTAAAAACGGTCAGAACGTAGCTAGTCTGCAGTATTCGTTCGTTATGGCGGATGCGGAAAGCACTAACAAAGACGAGCAAATGGTGTACACCTCCGATTCCAAGATTACGGAACTGGGATCTTATCCAACAAGCGATAGCAATTACGGTTTCTGTAATCAGAATTTTTTGAATGATGAAACTGTAACTTGCACGGGTGAGGATGAGGACAGCGTGCCTCAAGGCATTCGTCTGTATACAACGTCCACTCCAACTCAGGTTTCCATTGAGATGAGGAACAGTGGTCCTGGCTCTAGGCAGGGCGCAGCGTTCGGCGTTATTTTCTCGCAGGCTGTTGCGAAGATCACCGTCAATGGTTTGGCAAGTGGTGATGCGAACACAACATTTAAGGCTCGTGTTTCGAATGATGAAACCGGAAGTCTTGAATCGAATTCGATCCCGTCGAATTCGATCCCGTCGAATACGGCAGAGAGCGGTACCTTACCGATCCTCGCTAGCGCAGGCGAAACGAAGACGGTTCACTTCTACTTGGAAGGTAATCCAGTTAACTGGTCTAAGTATGACGTGACATTCGAAGGTACTGACAATGGCAAGGTTGTTTCCAGCCCTACGATTCAGACAGATGGAAGTGGACGTCGTTACGTTGACATGACTGTTGCGGCTGATCATACGGTGCAGGGCTACTTTACGGTGACTGCCAAGCCTGATCCGCTTGGAGTGCCGAAACATCATAAGACCATCGCCAAGAAGAAGGGTGCCAACGATACGTACACGTTGAACCTCAACGTGACGGGCAAGCGGTCCAGCACTTCGCAAACCGTCTCCCAGCCAGTCGACATCGCACTAGTGCTCGATAACAGCGGCTCGATGGCCTACTGCATGAGTGGTAAGGGCCGGTGCCGCGACGATAATCCTGTTCGCTCTGCAGCGCTGAAGACGGCAGTGACCGCTTTCTTGGATGGCGTTGATACGCAGAATAATACAATCGCAAACGCTGATAACAAAGTACAGGTTTCGTTGGTGAGTTTTGCTGACTCTGCATCTACGCTAAGCGAACTTACGCCTGGCGTAACGAAACTGAAAACTAAGGTCAACAACTTAAAGCCCCAGGGTGCCACTAATACTGCGGCTGGTTTCAACAAAGCTAAGTCCACCTTGGATAAGGACACGCGAACTAATGCAATCAAGTATGTAGTGTTCTTTACCGATGGTGTGCCGACTAAGTCTGATACATTCAGCAGTACTGTTGCGAACCAGACATTGACGACCGCTAAGCAACTGAAAGATGCGAAGGTTGGTGTGTACAGCGTAGGCATCTTCTCTGGTGCTGACACGAGCGTAACTTCGTACCATTGGTGGAAAGATAAGGAGACACGCCAAGCCAATGTGTTTATGAATGCGGTGTCCAGCAATTATCCGAATTATGGAAGTGTTGATGATTGGTCTGGTGTAACGCTTAGTGGCGGCTCGGACAAGGGCTACTACAAGACCGCCAGTACGGCTTCTGAGCTGTCGAGGGTTTTCAAAGACATTCAGCAAACCATTACGAGCACCAACGGATATACCGGCGTGACCATTCAGGATACGCTGTCGAAATATGCTGAATTTGCTGATGCCTATCCTGCAGAAGCCGCAAAAGTGGTTACCAATGATGGCACTGATGTAACTACGCAATGGAATATCGAGGTGCATGGTAAGACGATTACCGCATCGCCGAGGAGCCCGGAGCCACTTCCTGACGGTGTGACTTACACGCTGCAGTTCGACATCAAGCCTACGCAGAAGGCGTATGACGATTATGTGGCGAACAAGAACGCTGGAAAAGATGGCTACAACGGTGTGACTGGTAGCGATGGTTCTGATGCTGCCGGTAATGACACGTCTGCAGGTAAGCTTGGTTTCTATACCAACGACAGTGCATGCTTGGCCTATTCGGGTGACGGTGAAACGCACGCCTGCGATACGCTTTATGCGGAACAGCCGGTCGATCAGGTCAAGACCGGTGCCATCACAGTGCAGAAGAAGTGGGTTGATGCTGATGGCAAGGAAAGCGTAGAAGGCAATCCTGGATCGGTGACGTTTACACTGCAGATCGACGGAACAGATTCGGGAAGCAAAGTTGCAACGGCTAATACGGAGTGGAAGGCATCCTTCGAAAACCTGGCTCCCGGTCACACTTATAAGGTGGTCGAAGAGGCTGTTGACGGCTACGAAACTTCTTACCAGAGTCAAAAAGTGAAAATCACTGCCAATGAGCTGTGGGAAGCCAATCCCAACGCGAATAAGGCTGACAATGTGAAGAAGTGGGACGTTACTGTCACCAACACTCATAAGAAGTTGACTCTGGCTAAGGGTTCAATCAAGGTGTTCAAGAGCATCAGCGGTCGTGAATGGAAGAAAGATGACTCCTTCAACTTCACCATTGCCGGCACGGGTTCAACTCCGGACGCTCCATTGCCTAATCCAAATTCCGTCGCGATCGGCACGAATACCGAAAATCACGAGGCGAGCTTCGGCGAGATCGAATACAAGACCGCTGGCACCTACACCTACACGGTGAAGGAAACCAAGCCCACCGACGCCATTGCCGGCCTGCACTATTCCCAGGCGAAATACACGGTAACCGTGACGGTTCCTGCCGATATGGGCACGCCAACAGTGAGCATCAAGCAAGTCAAGGACGACAACGGCAAGACTGTTGATAATCAGTCTGCGAAAGTCGCCAAATTCACCAATACGTATGTGGCGGTGTCGGCGTTGCCGTTGACGGGCGGAACCACGGATCGTCAATGGCTGCTGGTTGGCGGCTCGATCGGCGGACTCGCAATACTGCTGGTTGGCGCGGCTGGCATCTGGAACAGCAAGAAGCGTCTCGTCTGAGATGGTTCCTCGGGCTGGACTGCCCTACCAACCTTCGCAGGTCAGTCCAGCCGTACATCACAAATTTTGTGGATCCAGAGCATGTTGGGCTTCGGATCCCGTTAGCAAAAACAAACACAACATCAACAACACAAGGAGAGGGGATTCTCATGAAGATGAGGAAACTTTTCGCAGGCATCGCCGCCGCTGCGACGTTGCTGGGCGGCATGGCCCTGGGCGCAACCAGCGCACAGGCTGGTGACGCCGCGACGACCGCTGGTAGCGGCACTATCGTTAACAATGACGCGAAGTTCAAGTTCACTGCTCAGGACGCCAAGCAGCTGACCAATCGTAAGCTGAACGCCTACAAGATCGCCGACTACGTGCAGTACGGTACTGGTGACAATGCAGCGTACGGTGTGCAGACCGCCGACGGTGTTGTCCGCGATACTCTTGCGAAGGCACTTCAGTCTGCGACTGACGAGAACGTCCCTGAAACCGGCGATCTGATGGCTTGGGCGCTCGCCAAAGGCGTGCTGTCTGTGGATGATTCTGCAGATGAAAACGGTGCATGGAGCAACAGCGCCTCTCGTAAGTTCGTGGAATCGCTGAAAAACGCGACCGGCAATCTTGGTACCGCAGAAACGGTTGATTTAGGTGCTGCCGCTAATGGCACTTCCGCTACTGTGACGCTCCCTGCAGGTCTGTACCTGTTTGTGGACGCGGATTACTCGGCTGGCACCAATAAGGATGCCACTCCGTCTATCGCAATCCTCGTTGGCTCCGGTAACGTTGAGAATGGCGTGCTGAATCCGCTCACTGAGGCAACTGTGGACATTAAGAACCAGACCACTGCCGTGACCAAGAAGGTGAATGGAAAGGACGCCATCACCGCTTCCGCTGGCCAGAGAGTGGCATACACCATTACGAGCAAGGTGCCGCAGAACACGCAGTACTACAGCGATTACGGCTACACCTACACGGATACCCCGTCTGCTGGCCAGACTGTGGTTTTCGATTCCCTTAAGGTGACAGTTGCCGATAAAGCGCTGACCAAGGATACGGATTACACCGTGGCTAAAAACGAGGATGGCACCTTCACCGTCACCATCAGTTCCATCAAGAAGCAGCCCGCAGGTGCAGTCATCACTGTGACCTACAATGCCACTGTTACCAGTGAGGAAGCCGCCGGCAACAAGGCCGTGACTAATACGGTTGTGCTCTCCGACAATGGTGCTGAAGCTCCTGACAGCACCTCCATCACCAACGGTCAGTTCTCCTTCACCAAGACCGATGCCCAGGGTAATGCTCTGGCTGGTGCTGAGTTTAAAATCGAAGGGCAGAGCGGTACCTCGACTCCGTCCACTGCTACTGCGATTTCCGATTCAAATGGAACGGTGACTTTCAAGGGTCTTGCGGACGGTACTTACAAGGTCACTGAGACCAATGTTCCTGCAGGCTTCCAGCAGAATCTCAAAGCTGCATTTACCGTTACCATTGCGAACGGTAAGGCCGTCAAGTATGCAGGTGCCGATATCTGGGGCTTGGCTCCGAGCGCTGAGGTCTCCGGTAACTACACGTACAAGGTCAAGAACGTGAAGAACGTCACCCAGCTGCCGCTCACCGGCGCTGCGGGCACGACCCTCTTCACCGTGGTGGCGCTGCTCGTGGCAGGTGCCGGCGTTGCCGTCGCACTCAAGTCGCGCCAGCGCATGCACTGATATGTGCTAAAACGATAATCGCGCAGGCGAGATAAGCGGGCATTCGCGGAAACCATCCGTGGATGCCCGCTTTTCGTGCCTTTCCATACTTTTTAGGGGTGAAGGTTTTGTACGGGGCGATACGGGATCAAAGCGGGTGAAATTCGGTACCAAACGGCGAAATCCGGCATGAAAAAGGTATCCGCAGGTGGCAAGTAGGTGGCAAAACAGGCGTCAAGCAAAGCAACCATACAGGGGTTGCAGGTGGGGGCATCTTACGCCAACATCACCCTACAGTCGCAAGCACATTCATGCAAACAGTGGAAAGGCGGGTGTCATGGCACGAGGTGGGGGAGCATTCAGCGATGAGGAAATCCAACTATTGCGCGGACTGCCGGCGGTCGCCAACGTAACGCGTAATCGCATCACCTACGCCGATTCGTTCAAGCAAGTGTGCACCATCCGCTATTTGACAGGCGAATCGCCAACCAAAATCTTCCGGGAAGCGGGACTTCCGCCGGATCTCATCGGATACAAGCGCATCGAGCGGTGCGTGGACCGTTGGAAAACATCGGCCATCAAATCCGTGACCGGCAGCGGTAACATGAGCGACAGCGAGATCATCGCGCAACTTGTCAACCGGTATGAGCATGCGTTCATGATGAGACGCAACCTCGACGGCATCACCAACAGGCCGATGGAACATATTCCCGTCAAAACGCAAGGCGGCGACGGTATCGACATGGGAACGGCGAGCATTATCATCAAGCAGCAGGCACGCCGTATCGACGAGCTGGAGCGCGCCAATGCTTCCTTGCTAGACAAGCTCGACAAGGCGATCCCGTCCTCGACTGTTGACAACTAAAACCATTCGTCTGCTTGATTGACATGTGGGTTTTTCGGGCAGGCTACCCCGCGATTTGCATAGAATGCCCCCCATCTGGCATGCGGCAAATATGGTTTGCGCTATATGTGGCAGAGTCCCGCGGAAAAAAGAGGTTAGAGGGTATGATTCATTCCCTCTAACTACCTTGCATTCAAGATGGTCTGCCACATATAGTGAAAATCAGTTTTGGAAAAGATGCGAATCTGCCACATATAAGGCATATGGGTGTGTTTCGCGGTGCGAACAATGGCGGAGATTGTGCGGCTCCCGCGGTAGGGTGTGAACATTATGACTTTTGGGAATACGAAAACCGAAAAAACCGGTACAAGCACGTCCGACGCGACGGAAACCGCGCACATCAAATCCGTCGAAAGCCTCGACCAAAGCAATGAAATGGAGCGAGGCCTGAAAAACCGCCACGTCCAGTTCATTGCCATCGGCGGCACCATCGGCACCGGCCTGTTCTTAGGCTCCGGCAAGTCGATTGCACTGACTGGCCCGAGCATCATTTTCGTGTACATCGGCGTCGGCCTGATCATGTTCCTGCTGATGCGTGCCATCGGCGAAATGATGTACAGCGACCCCAGCCAGCACACGTTCATCAATTTCATCACGCGCTATCTCGGCCGCGGGTGGGGTAAGTTCGCCGGCTGGACGTATTGGATCGTGCTCATTCTGACCGGCATGACCGAAATCACTGCCGTAAGCACGTATTTCGTAACGTTCTTCGGCACATTCGGCATAGACCTGAACTCGTGGAAGTGGCTGATCGAACTGTGCTTCCTCGTGGCGCTCACTGGCATCAATCTGATTGCGGTGAAAGTGTTCGGCGAGGCGGAATTCTGGTTCTCCATGATCAAGATCACGCTGATCGTCGGCCTGATCGTCACCGCCATCGTGATGCTAATCATCGGCTTCAGCTACCCTGCCACGCATATCGAGGGCGTGGACGGCACAGTGTCGGGCGCCACGGTGAGCCTCACGAACATCACTGACGGCTTCCAGCTCGCGCCGAACGGCTGGATGAACTTCTTCATGAGCTTCCAAATGGTGTTTTTTGCCTACCAGCTCATCGAATTCGTGGGTGTCACGGTGTCGGAAACGCAGAATCCACGCGAGGTGCTGCCGAAGGCCGTGAACGAGCTGATCGTGCGTATTCTGATCTTCTACGTGGGCGCGCTGATCGCAATCATGGCTATTGTGCCGTGGCGTAATTTCCACGAGAATTCCGACGGCTCGTTCGGTTCGCCGTTCATCATGGTATTCAAATATGCGGGTCTTGATTGGGCTGCCGCACTGGTGTTCTTCGTGGTGATTACGGCTGCCGCGTCGGCGTTGAATTCGCTGATTTATTCGGCCGGTCGCCACTTGTATCAGCTCGCTTCGGATTCTGAGTCGCCTGCGATGGCTCGTTTGGCTGAAGTTTCTGAACATAAGGTGCCTGCGAAGGCGATTGTCGTTTCGGGTTGCATGATTCTGTTCTCCCCGATTATCAACGCGATTCCAGGCATTTCCGGCGCGTTCGTGCTATTCGCTTCGGCCGCCAGCGCTGTGGTGATTTTCATTTACGTGCTGACGATGCTCGCCCACCACAAGTATCGTCAGAGCAGCGATTTTCTGCCAGACGGTTTCGTCATGCCCGCTTGGCAGGTGTTTGATTGGATTGCGATCGCGTTCTTTGTGCTCGTGTATGTCACGTTGTTCTTGTCGGCGGACACGATTGGTTCTGCGATCGCCGGTCTGATTTGGCTGGTTGCGTTCGGCGGATATTGCTTGCTGCACGAACGATTCCAGAATCGCGATCTTAAGGGAGCCTTGCAGCGGTAGCGTTTGCGGGTACTGCAGGATACAAGTAAGGGGCGTCTGCCGAACGTGAGTGCATCACATACGTTCGGCAAACGCCCCTTTTCAGTATGGTCTTTGAGCGAATCCCCATTATGTGGTTCAGCGCACTTTAGCCGATGTAGTCGGCCTCGTTCGTTGGGCTGGACGGCACGGCATGATCTTCCGTAACCTTGCCCAAGCCAGACAAATACGCTTCACGACCAGCTTCGATCGCCTTCTTGAACGCGCGTGCCATCAGCGGAATATTGCCGGCGGAAGCGATGGCCGTGTATGCCATCACCGCGTCCGCGCCCATTTCCATGGCTTCCGCAGCCTGGCTCGGACGGCCAATACCAGCGTCGATAATCACCGGAACATTGGAATTCTTGATAATCACTTCAATGAAATCGCGTGCACGCAGACCCTTATTCGAGCCGATCATCGCGCCAAGCGGCATTACGCAAGCCGCACCTGCGTCTTCAAGACGCTTCGCCGCAATCGGATCGGGGAACATGTACGGCATGACCACGAAGCCTTCTTTTGCCAGCTGTTTCGTGGCTTTGATGGTTTCCTCATTGTCGGGCAGCAGATACTTTGCCTCATGCTCGATCTCCACCTTCACGAAATCCGTCTGGCACACTTCGCGCGCGAGACGGGCAATACGCACCGCTTCTTCGGCATTGCGCGCGCCGGACGTGTTCGGCAGCATGGTGATGCCCTTCGGAATGTAGTCGAGCAGATTGTTTTCGGTGGTACGGCAGCGACGCAACGCCATGGTGACGATTTGCGTACCCGCGTTCTCAATGGTCGCCTTGATGAGGTTCAGATCGTAGCGGCCGGAACCGAGAATGAAACGGCTCGTGAACTTGTGTCCGCCGAGGATCAACGGATCGGCGTCACCGGTGGCGATTTCGTCATACGCGTGCGCATCCGGTTCCGGCAGCAGTGCGGTGTTCGTGGTGGTGCCGACCAGCTCGTCGAGTGTGGCATTCGGTGCCGCTGCGAAGTCTTTTTCCGCGGTGGTGATCGTGTTTTCGGTGCTCATGGTTAATCCTTACTATGCGATTAGTGTCGTGTCATTCGTTGCGATTTGCGATTGCAACTTGCGTTTGCGTTTGCGTTTCGCTGTCAGGCGTCTTCTTCGCCGAGAATCAAGCGAGTGATCATATTGGCTTCGTGGCAGGCGACCACACCCACGCGCGGTGCCATCAGACCAGCGCCTGGCACCGGAGCGGTTTCGCCGTCGCCGCAGAAGTAGAAATTCTTCGAAACGCGACGAGTATTCACCAAATTGGAACTGCGGAATCCCGCCATTCCAGAAGCACTCACCAGCTTCTTGTTCGGCAGATTCTCAAGTACGGCATTCACCAGCATCGTCTTGTTTTCCGGCACGTCGAACGCTTCGCAGATAATATCTTCATTACCGAACAGCATCGGCACGTTCTCGTCGGTCACTTTCACGGTATCAATGGTGATATCGATAAAAGGATTGATCTGACGCAAGTTACTGCGCAATGCTTCCGTCTTGTACTGCCCAAGATCCTTCAAAAAATACTGCTGACGATTCAGATTCGTCATATCCACGCGATCAAAATCAATCAAATGCAGGTGACCGACGCCAATGCGGGTCAACGCCACTGCAATCGTCGATCCGAGGCCACCGCAGCCGCAAATGGCCACGTGCGCCGCGTCGAGCTTGTCTTGCGTGGCCGTGGTGTGACGGTCGAGCAGGGCCGCGCGGATTTCTTCGCGGCTGACGAGCGTGGTCGGGTCGGGCTGGTTGTCGAAAGCGTGCTGGCGGGCGTCGATCTGCGCCTGCGAT
>ERZ826220.3437-NODE-3437-length-12232-cov-2.702308_pt1 | contig 12232 bp, 12 predicted proteins | sample MGYA00519927_ERZ826220 | MGnify/ENA primary metagenome ERZ826220 (study PRJEB31778, sample SAMEA3449225) | human gut metagenome | biome: human gut; feature: human-associated habitat; material: faeces | place: United Kingdom | collected 2010/2012 ...
TTGTTTTTTCGGTCATACCGTACCTCGTTTCTGCAGGGTTAGTTTGAACCGAAAAAATGGAGGATTAGGAACGTATAAGGAACGAGCAACACTAAGAAGATGGCGACAGATATTGCGAGCTGCCCCCATGCCCAGTGGGTTTTTACCTCTTCAGCGTCATCCTCAATAACATCCATTGCGTCGTCGAAGGTGACAATGCCTAACATGCGGCCCGATTCGTCTACTACAGGCATAGCTAGTAAGCCGTACTTGGAGATGTCTGCAGCAACTTCGTCTTCGGGCTCCTCTGGCAGGGAAGTTATCAGTTCGTCAAACATGATGTCTTTTAACTGCGTTTCTTCCGTATTTAATACCAGGGTGCGAAGAGAAAGAACGCCGACTAGTTTTTCATATTCGTCGAGTACGTATACATAGCTAACGGTTGGGTGATCCTCGTCAAGATGGCGTAGTACTTCGGTGGTTTCGCCTACCGTACTAGTAGTATGCATTGCTACAAATTGAGTGGTCATAAGGCCACCAGCAGTATCGTCTTTATAGCCGAGAAGCTTACGAATACCTGCAGCATCTTCAACGCCCATAAGCCGCAGGAGAGTCTCTGCTTTTTCGTAAGGAAGGTCACCAACGATGTCTGCGGCATCATCGGGGTCCATGTTGCCTAACAAACGACTCGCACGCGTTTCATCTAAGCCGTCAATAATGTCGGCCTGAAATTCGTCTTCCATTTCGGATATTGCTTCGCCTGCTTGGGCGTCATCTAAGTGTTGGAATACATTAGCGCGCTGTTTGGGATCAAGCTGCTCCAAAATATCCGCCACATCAGCAGGATGTAGTTCTTCGAGACGGGTGTGAGTGACGGAGAGCTGAACCTTCGAAAGGTCGCGATCGAGCAGATCCATATAGTTCCATGCGATTAGTTTTTCGTCGATGTTCTTATGGAATGCTTTTGCAATATGGCATGCTGCTTTTTCTACTAAAGGGTGAAGTCCTCGAAGAATGCCGCGCCAACCTACTTCAGCGCCAAGTAAACGGAGCTGTGTGCCAGAGATAGAGAGTTTAAGGTCGTTTACACGAACGACTTTCATGCCTTGGGTGTCGACGATCTGGCGGTTGAGCAGATCTCGCGCCAAGAGGACTTCGGCTGGTTGTAAATAGCTGAAACGGATAGCAGTTCGATCCACTTTGAGGCGAATTCCCTCATCTTCGCTAAACCCTTCGACATACTTACGCCAGGAAATCATAAAAGGCGTTTTGCCGGGTCCCAAGAAGGCAAGGCTGGTTATGCGGGGGAATACTTCACCTGTTTGAATGGCTAAATCAGAAATTGAGCCAATTTTTTCACCATTGGCATCGACAACTGGTTCGCCAAGCATCTGAGATAAGTAAAGCATGCAGCTCCTTTTCTAAGGCTGCGCAATCAGCAATTTCATGTAGAAATCTTTGCGAAGAGGCGCTGCTTGCAAAGTATGCAGAGGTGCCCCTCTTCACAAGAGACGGTGTTTATGCTGCATAAGCGGCAGGTTGCTACGTAAATCCATACCAACTTTCGCAGAGCGCAAAAACACGGCTCGTTACTACGAGTAACAGATCTACACGAAAAGAAAGCTAAGTGTAAAGCCTTAACGTGTTGCGGTTTTCCTCCGACCGCAACACAGGCAAGGACGCTCAATAAAAGCGCTTGCGAGGAAGCAGCCGAAGGTTAGTTACTGTGAGGTTTCGATTTTCGAACCTTCAAGTAATGTCCTTCCATCGAGTGATAAGTCAAATGCTTTATAGCGACAAAAATTGTTGCACAATAAAGCACATTAGATTGTAAACATTTTAAGTCGGTCTGCACAGTATTTTTAAACGATAATTTATCGATCAATCGAAGGTCCACGACCAAATCGAATAAACCGAAATAGGCTCTGTTTGTTGGAATGACATCACATCATCAACACAATTTAAAAAAGTTCTTGACAGTTAGTCTCGAAAGTAAGAAACTAATTCCTGCTGAAAACGCGCCGTTACCTCAGCTGGATAGAGGGACTGACTACGAATCAGTACGTCGGGGGTTCGAATCCCTCACGGCGCACCATCGAAAGACCAGGTCACCGAGTATTTTTCTCGGTGGCTTTTTTGTTTATTAAGGTTCAAATTTCGCCAAATGTGACAATCACGTGACAATGGCAAAAAGTTAAGCGGTTTTCACTCGAATGATAGGCGTTTCAGTTTGCTTTTCTTGTGGTGTGTTATCAAGAATTGCACCTATCAGTTCAGCCGCTTGTTTATCCTTTTCGGGCGACGAGTGAGCATAAAAATCGAGCGTTGTTGACGCACTAGAATGCCCCAACCTTGTTTGCACCGTCTTAATATCCATACCGCCCAAAATAAGCTGAGTTGCTTGAGTGTGCCTTAGTTCGTGAAACTTCAAGTCGGGAAAACCAACACTTGAGCGGTATTTGCTGCGCCACCATGTTTCAAAGTTGCCCGTATTGCTGTAAGTACCAACATCAGTACAGCAAATAGGCGTTTCATCTGACCAGTTTGCACCGATGCTTTCTATGGCTGTTTGCTGTAGTGGTTTCCAACGTTTAATTGTTTCGCTTGTCTTGCTATCTATTGATATCTCGCGTGTTTTGCCATTCTTAGGCGGTTTAAGGCTTCCTGTATTGGTTATTGATTGGTTGATAGTCACCAAACAATGCTCAAAATCAACATCGCACCAACGCAACGCCAAAACCTCACCCATGCGTGCACCCGTAGCAATTGCAAGTTTTACGGCGAACAAAAAGCTGATGTGTTTAATCCCTCTGACGGCTCCTCTAGGCTTGTTTTCCCGCTTTCGTGATTCCTTATTTAGGAAATCACTAATCGCGCTTTCTAGGGTGTTATCCGTTGCCCTATTAAAGCGTCCAAACTCCACCAGGCTTAAAGACTTGCGCTCTGGCTTATCTTTTTTAGGTGGTTTCACTCGGGCGCAAGGGTTTCTCAAAATCAAACCTTTAAACTCTGCATCGTTTAAAATCTGGTTTAGCTTTTGATAATAGGCGTGCATGGTTGTGCCTGATAAACCGTTACCCTTTGTTCCTGGTTTGCTTTGTTTGATTTTGGTGAGCATGTTTTCAATGATTGGCGGCGTTATATCTTGCAACCTAAGAGAGCCTATATAGGTGCATAGCGTAGGAATAATGCGCCTGTCTTGCTCTAGGGTGCGTTCTTGCAACTCACCCATAGTTTCGCGGCGTTTAAGCCATTGAGCGGCGTATTCTTCAAACGTTAGTTTATAACCATCTGACGAAATACCTGCTTCACGTTCGCGTCTTATTTCATCGCGTTTTTTCTGTGCGTCTGCTTTAGTTCCTGTAACTATTCGAACTACTTTGTCACGTTTTTTTGTTGATGGGTCAAAACCAAAAGATACTTCTATACGCCACTTTTTCGGGCGGTAGCTTTTGCTGTCCTTTGTTTTCACCTCCCGAATACTTCCGTCACCTTTTGCCATGATGTACTCCTTTCTCTAGTGGCTTATTTATCGTTAACCCCTTTAGCGGGTGGGGTTGTTTTTTTCTTGTAGTGCCTTTGTCTACAATTTACCGAGCAGAATTTGCGTTTGTGCCCTCGTTCACCTTTAGTGATGAATGGTGAGCCACATTCTTCACAAACGCCTACCCTTCCATCTCGCATTTTGTCTAAAGCAAACCACCATATAGCCGATATAAGATCGGTGCATAATCTTTCTTCTTTTTTGTTTCTAGAAACAGTTTTGATGTTTGAAATGTGAGCCGTGAATAGAAGATCAAATATGTTATCTGCTGTTTCTCTCTCCTTTGTGATAGGAGCAGTAAACAAATCTGTTTTTGTATCATTGTTGCAATCATTTGCTAGCGAAAAGAAAGAATTATTGTTTGCTTTTAGGTATAGAGAATATGCGCCATCTTTAGGAACTCTGATACATAGACAAGTAACTCCAAGCTCGTCTAGGTAGTCTATATAAATTGCTTTTGTGTTTTCATTCTTTAGCTCATAGAAACTTAGTTTGTCAGCCAGCAATGCAAATCTCAATACTTCTTGTGCACATTTGAACTCTATAGTGTCGTTTTTCTTCATGTATCCGAACATGTATTCGTGAGATTGAAGAAATTTATTTACATTGTAATTTGATTCAGAATATAAAAAATCATCAAGATCATATTCAGTTGCAAAAGTTGCTTCTTTATATCCGTCTTTGTTGGTTTCGATTTTTATATTCGAAAAAATAGGGTTGAATCTTTCTACCATTTCCAATTCCCAAAAATAACGATAAAACATACTTTATAACGTAATGGTATTTTATTATCGTTTACGATGCAATACGCAAATCATAAATACTTTAAGGAGGTGAAAAAGATGAGCGTAATTCTATCTTCTTGTCATGATCTTCTTTCAACAAAAGATATTCATGAACTAACAAAGCTTAACGAGCAAAACATTCGTAGGCTGCTTGCATCTGGTTCATTGCCAGGCGTAAAGATTGGCGCGCGATGGTTTGTTCCTAAGTCTGAACTTGAAAACTTTTTGTCTAAGAAAATGGGGGTGAACCATGAATAAAGCAAAAAGCCCCCGTGCGATTATTCTTCAAGCCAAAACCGCACGAGAGCAAAGAAACAAATCAATTATACCCGTTACGGCTGATACTGCTAGTTATCATGTTGCAAAGTTGTTTGAAGAAAACCCCGAAATGTGCGACACGATAGCAAAACAAGCTATAAGAATGAAAAAGCGCGGATTTCGTGTGTCTGTTTCCGCTTTGTTTGAATGGGCAAGAATTGAGCATTTTAATCTGTCGGGTAAATGTTCGCCTTTCAGAGTAAACAATACTATTAAAGCCGCTTTTGCTCGCGAGCTTATGAAGCGTTATCCCGAATTAGAGGGCGTTTTTGAAACACGTCGTGCGCGATGTGATTATTAAAGGGGCGCGCAGTGACAAAATCAAGCATCTTGCTAACCTCAGGTATTTGCCGTTCTGATAAGTTTCTCGATTTATCGTTTGAGGCGCAGGCGCTTTATTTACAAGCCTGTTTTGAGTGCGATTCATACGGACTATTTAGCAACCCTAAAACACTGCTAAGAACAACGGGAAACAGCAACGAGGCGCTAGGCGAATTAATTAAAAACGGTTTTCTTATTTCTGTTGAACATAATCAGACTTTGTATTTTGTTGTTCGGAATTGGTGGCAAATAAACAAGCTAGACCGAACTAAGTTCAATAATCCGCCATTAGTTGAGGTTATGAACTTGTGCACAATAAACGGTTCGAATGAGCTTCACTTGATTTTAGAAGCTTCAGAAATGGGGCTTATTGAAGTAGAGAAAGGGGAAAGCGAAGGTTTACCAAATATAAAAATGTACGGTAGTCCCGAACTTGTCCCCGATCAGTCCCGAAGTAGTCCCGAAGGGGAGACTAACAGTAACGTAACTAACAGTAATAGTAACGAACACAACGAAACAGAAATAAACGACAGAAGAGAAACAACATCATGCCCCCAATGCGACGGTGAAGCAGTCTTTGCTCATTTTGATGCTGTTGATTATTTTCTTTGCCCTAACTGTGGGTTATTCAGAATCAACAGTGAAACGGGCGAAATAGAAAGGTATTAAGGAGATAAGAACCTGCAATGATAGTTTTAAACACACGAGAAACTCAAGAATATAAAGAATTACAAGAAGCGAAAGAAGAAATAAGCAAGTTAAAAAATGAAATTCAAATTAAGGAAAAAACTATTGAGAGAATGAAAGAGGAAACAAAGAGAATCAAGAACGCTATTTCAAAAGCAAAACAAAACGTTGAAAAAATGATCAAATACGCTATGTCTGATAGCGATTATGAAGTAATGACAAGTTGGAACGGTAAGCCCAAATTCGATACTTCAATTGCCTATAAATCCCCTTTCGATGACCTCTATATTTTTCATAGCGTTGTGAGTTATGAATCAAAACAAGACTGCTTAAAGTTTATTAAAGAATTTGATGCTTGGCTTGAACGTAAGATAGAAACAATGCCAGCAGACACAAACCCCTATTCACCTCGAAAGAAATCACTTCAGGAGCTAGCGAAAGTTAGAGCAGAAATAGCATTCATTGGCGAGGGTGGTAACACTATAGAGCAAAAGCAAGCACAGCTAGAGCAATTAAAGCGTGAACTAAATCAAGCAATTAAAAATAAAGACAAAGCATCTAAAGCTTACGAGGCTATATGTAATATGCCCGTAGGTGAGCTAATGGGCTATAAGACAGAACCAGAACCAATAGAGCGGTATTCAGCTGAATTAGTTAAGCAAGAAAAGCTTCTAGGCTTAAGGTAGTGCGCAGATGAATGATGAAAACTTAAAGGCTTTAACCCCGAGCGAAGCGCGGGAGATGGGGCGAAAAGGTGGCATAGCGTCAGGCATAGCCAGAAGAGAAAAGAAGCAGTTCAGGGAAGCAGCCCAAGCCATTCTAAACATGCCTATCAGTAAAGGCGCTATAGATGGGTACGAAAGCCTTGAAAGCGCAGTAAATTCAAATGTAAGTGTGTTAGAGGGAATAATTATTAAACAAACGTCGAAAGCATTAAACGGTGATACCGCTGCTGCAAGATTCCTTCTTGAAGTATCGGGGGAAACTCAACTTCAAAAGAATGATGTACCCGATAGAAGTAAGCTAGAGGAAGCCGCAAACGAAATAGAAATAATGGTAATGCAATACAATCAAAGAAAAGAAAGTTTAGGACACGATGATTAGCAAAGAAACCTATACCGAGCAAATACTGAACAAACTAGATAGAATCGATGCCGTAATGAGCAGAATGCAGAAAGAAGATCAAGATAGACGAGAAAAGCAAAAATGCGAAAACACTTTGTCTTTTGGTGCTCAATATGCTCAAGAGTACAGCAAAAAGTTCGAATAGAGTTTTCCAAGAAATAACAGGAGGGGCGAGCGTTCGCCCCTCTTTCCTTGTGTTGTATTCAAGCCTTTACTCATATAGAAGAGCGTTCAACTTGAGGGAATTATTGTTTATATTGTTGTCAATATCGATTAGCAATTCAGCTATTGCATCAAGACACATTCTTCCGTTTTCGTTTATCAATTCGCTTTTGCTTAGGTTGAAAGCGATGGTTGAAATCTGCTCAAGGTTGTATCCCGCTCTTTCTATTTCAAGGGCAACAGCAAATAGATCGGTTTTGTTAGATACTGTAAAAGTGTTGTTTTCGTTGGTTGCTGCATTCATTGTTTTGTTTCCTTTCTCTTGAATGTAAGCCACCGAAGCACGTGACAATCACGTGACAATGCAACATATTTTCATGTACTTTGATGTATCGTATTGCATCGTTGAAATCACGAAAATGTATACAAAATACCGTTATGACCTGCGGTTTTCGAGCCTACGAATCAGTACGTCGGGGGTTCGAATCCCTCACGGCGCACCATTTAAATGCTAAGCCGCCGAGTTTATCGGTGGCTTTTTTATTTCTTAAGGTTCAAATTTTGCCAAATGTCACAATCGCGTCACAATGGCATCGAGGACATGAAGCGTCCGAAACGAGAAACCATCTGCTAAACGGGTAATATTTAGGCAGTCATCAGAGGATATCCTGCTTGATCAGACACGTTTTCTGCTTATAACCCCAAATAATTAATGCGTCAGTTTTGTACGCTAATAAAAATGTGCGTTCTTGGTTTCAGCAAAAATCCTTTCTATATTTAAAAAGGCCTTTTAGTGAAAAGGCGAAAGACAACAACTTAGTTGTCCTTCTTGCTTTGCTTTTTACAACTAGAAAAGAAACTTTTAGTTCATCTATTTGCTGCAATTTGTACAGAATCGCTTGTAGCAGATGGTTTCGATTGAAAACGAAGCTAAAGGTTGTTACTTAGTTGGCGTTTTGGTGCACGCTCAACGTTAAGGAAGGCAAAGGCAAGTGCGGCGCCGAAGATCAGCATCACCGCTCTCTCCTTGTTGATCTTCGGCTTTCTTTATTTACTGCAGTGTTTTTCTGCGGCAAAAGAAGGTGTCTCGTCTTTGGGCACAAAGCAATAAAGGCCTATAGAGCCACCAAGGGTTCTATAGGCCGTATACCTCTAGTCGCAAATAAGATTTTGGTCATAGCTCTATGAGCTAGTCGATATTCAAAAGATTAAATCTAAGAGCTCTGACGAGATTGAATGCGATTAGTAGTGGGCATTTCTGGATTGTGAGTAACTTCTAAATAACGACAACCCCAGACATTCAAACTCTCAATTATGGGTTTTAAAGATTTGCCTAATGAAGTAAGAGAGTAATAAGATCGTGGCGGATTATCAGAAGTAACTGATTTATAGATAATCTCGTTACTTTGTAATCGTTTTAGATTGTCACTTAAAACCTTGTCGCTGATACCGTCTATGGAACGACGTAATTCACCAAATGAATGACAACGAACGAACAGGTGCTGCAAAATATAAAGAGTCCATTTATTGCCTAAAAGCCACAGAGCTGCAGCAGCGGGATTTTGAGGCAGTTCGTTCTTCGTTAACATGATAAATCCTTAGAGGTCACAATTTGGTATTAGCTCCTGTTCTCCCTGTTTAAGCCTTAAAAAGCTCAAACTCACCGCATAAGAATTGAAATAAGAAAACATTAACACCCAATGTCTAGGGTCGGGATACTAATAAAAAGGTATGTTCTCCGAAAAGGGACAAATGGCATAAATATGTGAAGAAACTAAAAAGAAGCGGCAAATCTGTCATAAGAGAGTTACGAAATCTCTGCAAAAAGATGTTATTACTTACAAAAAAGTTTGTCCTAATAAAAAAGTGCGTTCTTGGTTTTGTCTGCCGCTCTTTACAAAATTACAGTAGTTCTTTTTAAAAAGAACTATAAGGGGGATTAAAAAATTTTATAGGAGGGTGGAAATGGCTTTGCTAAAGCGCGAGTTCGGTGGAATCCAACCCTGTTGGAGGGTTGGTTTATTCCGAATTCGTTTACCATTCATTCACTTCAGGATTTCGCCTCCTGAGGTAGTTACCGGTTTGATGAACGCATGTACTTCTTATGGTGCATTGGCAGTTCTGATCTCCACACTGGGTCTCGATCCACAAGTAGCTTGGGCATTGGTTGTATTTGAGACCGCTTGTTATACCCTTAACTGGGTACTTGGTGAACCTTCCATTTGTGGTTGGATTACCCCTGCAATGTCCATTATCGTTGTGTTCTTGGAATCGCTAGAACCTGGCGTAGCTCGAATTCAGATGCTGACAGCAATCGAACTCGAACTGGCGGCGATGTTTATCATCTTGGGCTTCACCGGTTTGTCCAAGAAGTTAAACACCATGGTGCCACCTGCAGTAAAAGCAGGTATCGTACTCGGTGCTGGTGTTAACGCTGTCTATGCACGTCTTGGTGCTGGTGGCGCTGTTGACACCGTAACCATCGGTTGCGTTGGTGGTTTGGTTATTATCTTCATGCTCATGTTCTCACGTCGTGTACGTAAGTACATGGAAACCAACCGCTTTGTAGCTATCCTTGGTAACTACAGCTTCCTCTGGGGCGTTTTGGCACTGCTCGTTTTGGGCGGCGCAGCTGGTGAGTTCCAGTTCAACTTCTCTGGCGAAATCATCCGTGTTCCTGACTTCATGGGTCTGTTTGCAACCGTATCACCTCTGTTCATCGGTTTTGCTGCTGATCCTATGGTATGGGTATCTGCACTTCCTTATGCAGTTATGGCATGGATCATTGCTTACGGCGACTTCGTAACGGTACAGCAGCTTGGTCTTCAGGCTGTTCGTGATGACGAATACATTGAATTCGATCCTAACCGTACCAACGTTATTTGCGGTATCCGTAACTTACTCCTCGGTCTGTTTGCACCTTATCCTGCTCTCGCTGGTCCTATGTCTGCTCCTTACTGCGTTGCAACGTATGCTCGCTATAAGCAGTCCGGTCGCCAGGGCATGGACTCCATCTATGATGGTTCTGGTACAAACCTGATCTTCACCGTTATCGGTCTGTTTGTTTATCCTCTGTATGAGGCATCCCTTGCAGCTTCTGCAGCATTGCTCGTAGTTGTACTTTGTATCCAGGGTTGGCTCTGCGCAGTTATCGCATTCGACCTTGTTCGCGACGAAATGGACAAGGGCATGGCAGGCATGATCGCCGGCTTCGTACTGGCCCGTGGTGGCGGTGTCGGCTTCGTAGTTGGTGTAATCTTCTACCTGCTCATGTGCGACAACGACAAGATTCGCGACGACTATGCTTACAACAAGGAACAGCAGCGCATTGAAGACGAAGAGACTAACAAGCAGCTCGAAGCTCTTGCAGCTCGTCTCGAAGCCATCAAGGCTGGTCAAGTTCCAGAAGAGAAATAACGTAAGTTAACGACGTCAAAGACTGTTAAACAAATATCCCCTTAAAACTGGCATCCCCCGTATGGCGAACACCATACGGGGGATGTTTTTGTGCTACTGGTTCTCAAATACGCAAAGTGTGGGCTATAGGACAAAAGTGTCAAATTTGTTATGGGTTGATACTAGGGTTATGGCAACACATTACAGGACAAGCGGGAAGTTCGTCTTTAGTTAACATAGCGACTCTTTTTCGAAGTTGTTAGTTGGAAGTCTACTGTTTTGTTTTGGTGATACATCATAGTTACTGCGTCATTGTCGATGCATCATCATGGTTAATGCGCTTTCTCCAATTCACTATGGGGTAATACACCAGGCTGAATCTAAGCTTAATTCGATTGACCTCTTTAAGTGTACTAGTTTCGCAAGAGTATGAGGTAGTAATAAAAAGATGCCTTCAATGCATCGTTTCTTTATTCCGGCTTCAATGTTTCATCCCATAAAAGCAAGTGGGACTGAAAACTCTTGTTTTCAGTCCCACTATCGGGATTCAGTTCACTATGTGAGTGGTTCTGATTGAGCGAAGTATTGTCTGTTACACGAAGCTGACTAGTCCGTCTATCACATGAAGCTGACTAATCCAGTTTGCTGTAACGCTCCTTTAATCCAGCAACCACACCACTTCTTTAATCCAGCTTGCCGTAGCGCTCCTCAGTAATCTGATCAAGCGTTTTGCCCTGAGTCTTAGGACACCAGATAACACCTACTACCAAGCTGATGAGCAGTACGACGCACATGATAACTGCAGCAGGGAAGAATCCAGCAGGATTTGCAGAGATATCACCCATGATGGCACCTACACCAACGAGCGACCAAATGCCTAGCGCGCCACGAACCAAGAAGAACATAATACCCTGAACACCGCCACGGTATTGGGTTGGGAACAACTCGGTGCCCCACAAGGCGTAGAAACACTGTGCTGAGAAACCAGCGGAAACGCCCCACAAAATAACGTATGCCCAAAGAACCCAGCCCATAGAAGCGCTGGTGCCGTCCTGAAGAGCAATACCGAAGATTGCAATGCATACCCAAGAGAGCAACGCAAGCAAAGCAGAGATGCCGAACAATACGCGATGGGAAACTTTGTCGCCCAATTTAGAGAAAACAATGAGCGAAAATGCAGCAACAAGAATCCACTGAACGATACCAAGCAGGCTCTGGCCAGTAGAGTCAATATTGCCAGCAGCAGCATAGAGGTAAGGCATGAACTGACCGTTGGTACCTGCAGCCAGGTTCCAGGTCAGATACACTGCTACCAAGAAGATGATGGTCTTTACGTTAACGGAATTCTTTAAGGCATTTGCCATCATGCGACCAAAGCTTACATGCTCGGTAGTATCCTGCTTGTCTGCCCAGTCTTGAGATTCCTGGAGTTTACGCTGAAGGTTCCAAGCAACAAGAGCAACAACAAACAGAACAATAAAGAGAATGCGCGTTGCCAGCATGCCGTCAAAAGGTCCATAGGTACCTGCAGGAAGTAGAGTTTTACCGTCGGCAGCAAAGCCGGGAATGATAAAGCTCATAATCAGCGAAAGGGCAAATACAATAGCAGGACCGCAGCTCCAAGCGAACTGGCTAATACCAATATTGGAAGCGCGGCTTGTGGACGTTTCTGAGATGTAGCTCCATGAAGCAGGAACACCTGCGCCTACCGACAAACCTGAAATTACAACGCCCACAACAACCATAGGCAGATTTACTGCACAGGCAGCAATTAAAACGCCCAGTGCGTAAACTAAGAGGTTGTAGCGGTAGATAATGGTACGACCGAATTTGTCGGTCAAGAAACCGCCAATCAAAGCGCCGACTGCAGCACCGAAGGCATTTGCGCCGATTGCGCCTAGAATAGCGGTCCAGG
>ERZ826220.3440-NODE-3440-length-12228-cov-4.190996_pt1 | contig 12228 bp, 10 predicted proteins | sample MGYA00519927_ERZ826220 | MGnify/ENA primary metagenome ERZ826220 (study PRJEB31778, sample SAMEA3449225) | human gut metagenome | biome: human gut; feature: human-associated habitat; material: faeces | place: United Kingdom | collected 2010/2012 ...
TTTCAATATTTTATTTTCAATGTATTTGTGACATATCTATTTTAAACCTATATTTCCTCAATATTTATTCCCATTTTTTTAAAAGCACTTAAATGCAAATCAATTGGTCTTGCTCCAATATCACATCCACCAGGATATGAAAACGTTGCTTCTTTAAATCTGCCAAGTATTGCACCTGCTAAAACAACAGTTGACCTCATTTGACTCATTAAATGTTCTGGTATCTCTTTATCTGACATATTTTTAGTATTAATTTCTATTTTGCCATGACTTTTCTTTACTTTACATCCTAAATATTTTAATATTTCTAAAGTAATTCTTGTATCTCTTATGTCTGGTATGTTATATAACTTTGTAGTTCCTCCATTTAAAATTGTTGAGGCAATAATCGGAAGAGATGCATTTTTTGATCCTGAAACGCTTACTTCTCCTCTTAATTTTTTACCGCCTTCTATTATGTAACTAGACATTATATTCACCCTTTCAAATTAAATTTTCTTATTTATTTGCTATATTTTATGTTTTCTTAACATAAAAGGTGAATAGTGTAACTATTTTTGTAATAAACTAATAGTAAAAAAGTTCTAAAATTTTAATATTGTCATTAAAATTTTAGAACTTTTTTATATTAATGCTTTTTCTATTTTATCTATATTTTCAATTGTCTCTACATAACCTCTATCATAACAAAATTCTAATTTTTTTATATCAAATACGCTAGCTTCTGCTACATCTACTTTTAATATATAATCACTATTAATAATTCTTTCTGAATCTCTATCATCAAACACTATGTCTATACATCTCATAAATATATCTATGGCATTTCTAGGATTTTCTTCTTTATTTGGTGGAAATGTAACTGTTATTTTTTTATCTACACCTAATTTTTTTAGTTCTTCTACAGGTATATTATCCAAAACTCCACCATCTACAAATTTATATTTATCATATTCAAATGGAGAAAAAATTCCTGGGTAACTACAACTTGCTCGTACTGCCTTTCCTATTTCCATATCTGTTATATATTGTATTTTTCCTTCTTCTGCTAAAGTAATATATTCTCCATCTTTCCCATCAACTTTAGCTATTTTCTTTGTCTTATCTATCTGTCTATTTGTAAACACATATTCTTTTCCTTCTTTTATGTCTACTGTTGGTATTGCTATTGGCATTTTTAAGTCTTTTAAATATTTTACACCTTTTAGTCTTGCACACTCATCTATTGCATCTTCTATTGCTTCGCCAGAAATAAATCCTGTTCCAAATATACTTCTTGTAGACCTAACCCCTGTTAATAAATATTTTGGATCTGCTTTTAAAACACTTTTTGCAAAATACTTTATTAACTTAAAAATCTCATCTGTATTATATTCCATTGCATATAAAGCTGCTATAGCACTTCCTATACTTGTGCCCGCTATCGCATCTATTTTTATATTATTTTCTTCTAGTGCTTTTAGCACCCCTATATGTGTCGCGCCTTTTACTCCACCACCTGACAAAGCAATACCAATTTTCATTAAAAAACCTCTCTTACATTGTTATTTTTTCCTATTATATCCAATTTTTATTTTTTTGTAAACATATAAATTAAATCCAAAGTTTAGTAAATTTAATCTAAATTTTAGTATTATTCAAAAATTACATTTAACTTTTCAATTGACCTTAGTATTATTCCACTTCTTATTTTATATTCTCTCTTTTATATAAAAAAGTTAAATTAAATCTTGTTCTTTTAATATACAAGCATATTTTTAAAAAAACTGGATATAATTTTATATAATTAATAGTTTTATAAGTAAATTTGCTAACCAAATTCAATATTTCCTTTGAAAAAATTTTAAAACTACAATTAATAAGAAAGGAGTTTTTTCATGTATCCTGAACGTAAATATCTTGGTTACAAAGATGAAAATTGTAAAATTCCAATTACATTTCCTGCTCAACATCAAAATGTGCAACCTGGTATGGAATATTTAATGAACCCTGGTCCAATTTTTGAAGATCCAGATTATATACCTTCCAACAAATTAAAAAATAAAGTTGTGCTTATCTCTGGTGGAGATAGTGGAATTGGAAGAGCAATCGCAATTTTATTTGCTAAAGAAGGTGCAGATATTGTTATTGTATATTTAAATGAAAAACAAGATGCCCAATATACTAAAGCTCGAATAGAAGAATTAGGAAGACGTTGCATTATTATAGAAGGTGATTTAAAAAATGAAAAATGTTCAAAATTTGTAGTTGATAATACTATAAATTCTTTCGGCAAAATTGACATTTTGATAAATAATTGTGCTGTTCAATTTCCTCAAAACAGTATTTTAGACATTACTTCAGCTCAATTAATAAATACTTTTGAAAGTAACTTCTACTCATACTTTTATTTAACAAAAGCTACCCTTCCACATTTAATGGCAAATTCAAGCATTATAAATACCGCTTCTATTACAGCTTTTGCTGGTAAAAAAGATTTAATAGATTATTCTTCAACAAAAGGTGCAATTGTTAGTTTTACAAGGTCACTTTCTTTATCTCTAGCAGATATGAAAATTCGCGTAAACGCTGTAGCACCTGGTCCTGTCTGGACTCCTCTTATTCCTTCTAGTTTTAGTGAGCAACAAGTTGAGATTTTTGGAACAGATGTACCTTTAAAAAGGGCTGGCGAACCATTTGAAATTGCACCAGCATATTTGTATTTAGCTTCTGATGATTCTAGATATGTAACTGGTCAAGTTATACATGTAAATGGAGGAACTATTGTCTAGTTCCCCCATTTTTTATTGTAATATATAACTTTTATTTCTATTCTCCAATGTCTGGATATGTTTGCATTTTTATTATATCCATTTCTGATGTATAATTATTATTTCCATATGCAAATATTATGTATAAGTCTCCATTGCTTCCCAAGAAAAATGTGTGTATATTTTCTATTTGATAAATTGGACTTGCTAAATCTCTTTTATATGTTTCATATCCTGCACTTGATAAAGCATCTTCTTGAGATACTGCTTCTTCTGTAACTTGTTTTATTTTTGAATTTATTTCATCTTCTGTTAGTCCATATGGTTGTATAATATCTGTTAATTCTATAGATTGTTTTGTTGCTAAATTATAATTATATGTTTGCACCATTACTCTTTGTGGGTTATTTCCTTCTTTTAAAGAAGACTTAATTATTACAGACAATATATCTCCATTTATATATGCTTGATAACTAACATCATATAAAACTCTAGTATTAGCTGTTGTGTCTATAGTTATTGTATCTGTTTCATTTGTTGTGCTATTTGAACTTTCGTTGTTTGTAACATTATTAGTATTTTGATTTGTATTTGGTTTCACATCTCCTGAATTTTGTGAATTAGTATTTTCTCCTGTCATAATTTGGTTTGCTTTATTTATAAAACTTTGTTGTGTTGTATTATTAAATTCTGCTGGAGCGTCTCCTGTAATATTAAATACTGGTATATTTAAGTCCATTTCATAAGATGCCTCATTTTTTACCATTGTAATTGGATATATTATATCTTTATTTGCATCTATTTTTTCTATATTTTCAGTATTAAATCCTTTTTTGTCTAACTTATTTGTAAATAATTCGCTAAACTCTGCTTTTAACTCTTCTTGTGTTAATTCTGTTTCTTCTCCATTTTTATCTGGTAAAATGTTTCCTTGAGTCCCTACATCTTGTGTATCTTGTTTAAAAAATTGATAATATATACCCATTATTAATGCAATAACGCAAATTATTGTAATTATTATATATAATATTATTGGCTTTTTCATTTTTGCCTTCGTCCTTTCAATAAAATATTTAATTATTTATTAATATTAGTAATTTAATACTAATTTGTGTTAAAATATTAAGAATACATTTATATTATATCATTTTATTTTGAAAAATACAAATTAAATTGACTATATCGCAATTTTGCGATATTATTATAATGTATTAAAATGTTTAATACAAATAGAGTTATAAGTTAGGAGAATAATTAATTATGTTATGTTCAAACTGTAAAAAGAATACAGCAGTAGTTTTTATAAATAAAAAGAATAATGAAGGAAAGCAAGAATTAGATGGTCTTTGTTATGAATGTGCTAAAAAAATGGGAATTAATCCATTTGATACATTAATGAAACAAGCAAATTTATCTGAAAAAGACTTAAATGACATGACTAACCAATTTGAGGAAATGTTTAAAGATATGACAGCAAATATGAATTTAGCTGAAATTAATCCTGATACACTTTCTAAAATTGCAGAAGAATCAAATGATGATGATAATTTAGATAATCAAGCTTCTAGTTTTGGAGCAATTCCTCTAGGTTCAATATTTTCTAATATGTTTGGTTCATCTGATGCAAATAATAATGAGCAACAAGAAGAAGTTTCTTCAAATTCTAATGAAAGAAAAAAAGTTAAAGTAGATAAGAAAAATAAAAAAAGAAAAGCTTTAGATACTTTTGGAACAAACCTTACAAATAAAGCCAAAAACGGTCAGTTAGATGCTGTTATTGGTAGAAATAAAGAAATTCAAAGAATAATCCAAATTTTAAATCGACGTTCTAAAAACAACCCATGCTTAATTGGTGAACCTGGTGTTGGTAAAACAGCTATAGCACAAGGCTTAGCAATAAAAATTGCTGAAGGAAAAGTTCCTGCTAAATTGTTAAGTAAAGAAGTATATTTACTAGATATGACAGCAGTTATTGCAGGTACACAATTTAGAGGTCAATTTGAAGCAAGAATGAAGTCTATAATTGATGAATGCAAAAATTTAGGAAACATTATTTTAGTTATAGACGAAATACATAATATTATTGGTGCTGGAGATGCAGAACATTCTATGAATGCTGCAAATATTTTAAAACCATCTCTTTCTAATGGAGAAATTCAATTAATTGGAACAACTACTTTAAAAGAATATAGAAAATATATAGAAAAAGATAGCGCTTTAGAAAGAAGATTTCAACCAGTTATTGTAGAAGAACCGTCTGTAGATGATGCAATTGAAATTTTAAAGGGAATTAAAAAATATTACGAAGACTTCCATAAGGTTAAAATTTCAAATGAGGTTATAGAACAAGCTGTTAAAATGTCTGAAAAATATATTCATGATAGATTTTTACCAGATAAAGCAATAGATATTTTAGATGAAGTATGTTCTAGAATAAATTTAAATAATAAAGAGTTATATCAATTAGAAGTCTTAAAAAGTCAATTAACTTCTGTACAAGAAGAAAAGGAAGAAGCAGCACTTGCAGACTCTACAGAAGACTATAAGAAAGCTGCTGAGTTAAAAGCAAAAGAGTGTAGTTTAACTGAACAAATTGAAGCTCTTAATAAAAAAATTAAACTAAAAAACCTTACCATACAAGATATTGCAGAAGTAATAGAAAATTGGACTAAAATACCAGTTACAAAAATTACAGAGGCTGAAACTCAAAAACTATTAAATTTAGAGTCAAACTTACATAAAAGAATTATTGGTCAAGATGAAGCTGTCGCCGCAGTTGCAAGAGCTATAAGAAGAAATAGAGCTGGATTAAAAAGTACAAAAAGACCACCTTCTTTTATATTTGTTGGACCAACCGGTGTTGGTAAAACAGAACTTGCTAAATCTTTAGCATATGAAATGTTTGGAAATGAAAATTCTATAATAAGACTAGATATGTCTGAATATATGGAGAGCCATTCATCATCAAAACTAATAGGGTCACCTCCAGGATATGTTGGATATGATGACGCAGGTCAACTAACAGAAAAAGTTAAGAGAAACCCATATTCTATTATATTATTTGATGAAATTGAAAAAGCTCATGCAGATATATTCAATATATTACTTCAAGTTTTAGATGACGGAAGATTAACAGATGCTCAGGGAAACACTATTAGTTTTGAAAACACCATTATTATAATGACATCAAATGCTGGTTCTAACACAAATACAAATTCAATTGGTTTTGGAGGAAGTTCTGTTAGCAAAAATAAAATATTAGAAAGCTTAAAAGAAACATTTAGACCAGAGTTTTTAAATAGAATAGATGAAATAGTTCTATTTGAACAGCTTACACCAGAACAATTATTACAAATAACAGATTTAATGTTATATGATACTCAAAAAGCATTAGCTAACAAAGATATCTCAATGGAAGTAAATGTTGAAGCTAAAAAATGGCTACTTAATAAAGGTACTGACATAAAATATGGAGCTAGACCTTTAAGAAGAGCTATACAAAGATATGTAGAAGATGAACTTTCTGACATGATATTAAAATCCGAATTAAAAAATGGTCAAACAGTTTTAGTAGAAATTGAAAATAGTGATAATAAATTAAAATTTACAGTAAAATAGGAGAAATTTATGTTTAAACATGTACCAAATATATTAACAATAATACGTTTTTTATTAATTCCATTTATAATATATTTTCTAGCAATAAATCAATATATTGTTGGAGTTATACTATTTATAATCTCTGGAATAACAGATGTTGTAGATGGAGCAATAGCTAGAAAATTTAATTTTATAACAGACTTTGGTAAACTTATGGATCCGCTTGCAGATAAATTAACTCAAATTTCAGTACTTGCTACTTTAATGATTAAAGAGTTAATTCCTGTATGGATTTTAGCAATAGTAATTGCTAAAGAAGCTGTAATGATAGCAGGTGCCTCTTTCCTTTATGGAAGAGATGTTGTAGTTTCTAGTAAATGGTTTGGAAAACTTGCTACAGTATTATTCTTTATAGCAATTGTATGTTCTTGCTTTATTTCATATTGGAACATGTCAATAGATGTAAATAATCCACTTCCAGACTTTGCACAATATATTTATTATTTAGCACTATTTTCTTCTATTTTCTCTTTAGTAATGTATTTTCTTACATTTTCTAAAAAAGGATATATTAAAAAAGAAGATTTTAAATTACAAAATAAATAGTTAGTTAAATTATAAATAAATAGTTAGTTAAATTATAAATAAATCCAACTTTTATAAAGTTGGATTTATTTGTCTTTTATAATTTATTTTTACACATTATATTAATTTCACCATAATAATAAAATTATAATAAATAAAATTCATAGTGCAAATAAATTGTAAATAATATTATTCAAAATCTTCCAAAACACTATTTAGTTCAGCTTGTCCTAAAGCAGTTATCCCTTCTTTTAATTTTATTATATCTATTTCTGGCAAATATTGAATTTGTAATTCTGTATCTTCTACAAATATTTCGTTTCCAACTGAATCTAACTTATATATTCCAATTACTCCATTATGTTCTTTTACTATATAGTGATCTCCACAAATTCCATCATATTCTTTATAAATAACAATTTCATTTGGAGAATAACCTTCTATTTTCCAATCTGAATACAATCTTTCCACATCTTCTTCACTTTTGTTAATAAGTTGCTTTTGTACATCTTCTATATCTCTTTTTAAATGGTCACATTTTTTATAATATTCCTTTTTAATTATTTTTGCATTGGGAGATATCTTTGTTTCTCTTGCTAAAGTTTCTATAGTATTTGTTGTATTAATTTCATTACTAGCTAATTCTGTTTCTTCTTTCATTTCTGTTCCTTTTATTTCATTATTACTTTGAATTATTGCAAAAACTATTCCTATTCCTAACAAAAATAACACACATAAAGTAATTATTATCCACTTTTTCATAGTAAAATTCCTCCGTTCTAATTACTATTATTTATTGTTATTATGCGTTATTTTTGTAAAATTTATACATTAATTAAATACATTACTTTATTTTAAAATATTAATGAATAAATTGTATAATAAAACGATATTAATCATTTTTCTTAATTAATATTTATTTTATAAATCTATCTATTGTAATAGTATTTCCATTTGTTATTATGGTTATTTCTCCATCTAAGTCTGTTCTATAAATTTTACTATTATTTTTCCTTAGTCTTTTTAAAACACCTACATTTGGATGTCCAAATGTATTTTTCTCTCCAACTCCAATTAATGCAATTTTAGGTTTTACTTTTTCTAAAAATTCTTCTATTGAAGAAGACTTTGAACCATGATGTGCAACTTTTAAAATAGTTGACTTTAAAACATTTGCTTCTTTATACTTCTTTAAAATTGCTTCTTCTGCAACTTTTTCTATATCCCCTGTAAATAAAATTGAGAATTTATTATATTCCATTTTAAAAACTAATGAATTATTATTAATACCATTTTCACTAATTATATTTTTTGAATCTGGCCACAATACATTAAAATATAAACCTTCTTCAATTTTTATTTTTCTTCCTATTTCTACTGCATATAAATTAATTTTATTCTTCTTTATCAATTTTAAAAATTCTTCATAATTTTTTGAACTATCAAACTGTTTCCCTATTATTATATTTTTTACTTTTATTTCTTTTAGCAAATATAGAATAGAACCGTACATGGTCACTATCAAAGTGAGAAATTATTATATAATCTAATTTATTTATTCTTCTATCTAATAAATATGGTAATAATGTTTTTTCCCCAACATTAAAACTTCCAAATTCGCTTCCACCACCATCTATTAAAATTTTCTTATTTAATGGTGTTATAATTAAACAAGCATCTCCTTGCCCTACATCTACAAAATGTATTTCTAACTTTTTGTCTACTTTTATTATCAAATTTACAATTAAAACTATAATTAAAATACAGGATACTATTTTTTTTATTAATTTATTGTTTTTATGGTAAAAAATCTTTACTTTTTGTTTATATGAAATAGAAATTATTATAAGATACCAAACTATAATAAAGAAAAAACTAGGAGTTATAATTGTTATTTTAGAAAATGGCATATTTGCTGTAATTTCAGCTATTTTTATAATAAATTTTAACATTAAATTTAAAACAATTGCAATCAAGCTAGAAATAGGTGTAAATATTAGTGAAATAAAAAACATTATGAAACCTATAATAACCACAATTCCTAGTATAGGTCCTACAATTATATTTGAAAAATAAAAAGTTAATGAAATGGTATTAAAATGAAACATCATAATTGGTATTATAGCTAAATTTGCACAAGTTGTGACAGCTATCATTTCAAAAAAATATTTTACAATTTTATTATTTATTTTTATAAAATTCCCTATTTTATCATGTAAAAAAACTATTCCTATAGTCCCCATATATGAAAGTTGGAAACCTATGTCTAGCAAACTATATGGATTTATTATTAACAATATTAATGCAGATATTGCTAAATTATTATATACATCACTTTTTCTATATAATAGCTCAGCAATTAACATTAATATTGCCATAATACATGCTCTATTCACAGATGATGTACAACCTGTTAATAACATAAACAAGATTAATAAAATAATGCTAATTATTTTAGATAGTCTTTTTCTTAAACACATTTTATTAAAAATATATGTAATACTAACTATAATATAGGAGACATTTGCTCCTGAAACTGCTAATATATGTGACAAATTACTATCTCTAAAATCTTCTTGCATGTTTTCTTCTATTCCACTTGTCTCTCCAATTAGCATTCCAAGGCATAGTCCAGAAGTTTCCTTTGGTAGTAACTTTTCTATTTTTGTCTTCATAAGATTTCTAAGTTCATATATCTTTCTTAAAATAATATTTGAGTTATCATGAGAAATAATTTCTACATCTTCTTCTTTCAAATTAACAGTTCCAAAAATCTTCTTTGTTTTTAAGTAATTGCTATAATCAAATCCCATATAGTTTCTTGCTGTAGATGGCTTTTCATATTCCAAATAAAATTCTATTTTATCTCCATACTTTAATTTAAAACTGCTATTTTTTGAATTTTTATTTGATAAATATCTATTTTCTTTATTCTGTAAACTTTTATTTTTTGATTTCTTAAGATTTAGTAATAATTTAATTCCTTTAATTTCTATTTCGTAAACATCTTTATAGTCCTTTTCTTCTCCTTCAGAAACAACTATAGCTGTGCAGTAACTTCCATTTAAACTTTCTAACTCTTCATATTTTTCATCATAATAATTATTTAAGGTATGCATATATAATGTGCCCAAAGAAAAGACTATATTTTTTAAATATAGCCCCATTAATATTTCTAATATAAAAAAAATGGTGACTATGCAAATTGGTCTTTTTATATTAACCTCCTTACTGCCCCCATTTTTTATTAATCTTAAATTTTATAATAATTGTTTTTGTATTATAATAATCTAATCGCTGAATAAAATCTTCCTGCATATTCTACGTTTAGACTAGATATTCTTACTTTGTATCCTGTAGTTGAAGCATGAATAAAATTTCCATTGCCTATGTATATTCCACAATGTCCTATTCCCACACCTGTTTCATAATCTGTTAAAAAAACAATGTCTCCAGCTTTTAAATTACTTTTACTGACTTTTGTTCCATATCTAGATTGAGAAGTTGCACCATGTGGTAAACTTATTCCGAAATGTTTATATACATACATTGTAAATCCTGAGCAATCAAAGCTTTTACTTCCAGCTGCGCCATATACATATGGACATCCTAAATATTGCTTTGCATATGCCACAACATCTTCTCCTTTAGAAGAAACATTGCTTATATTTGTTTTATTATTGTTATTATTATTTTTATTGTTATTACTATTTTCTTTTTTGCTATCTTCTATGTTTTTATTAGAAGTTTCGTTCTTTGTAGTTCTTGCTTCAGAACTTCTAGAAACTGTTTCTCTTTTTTTATCTGAAACAAATTCTTTAGAAATATATCCTTGATCTTCTCCTGATTTTACTTTATACCAGCTTCCTTCTTCTCCAATAATTGTAACCTCAGAATTTAATACTAGTATTTTTATAACTTTGTCCTCTGTGCTCGGTCCACTTCTTACATTAACATATTCTTCGCTTATATATCCTGTTTTAGTTGTAGTTTGTGAATTGTTATCTTTATTTTCGGTTGTTTCATCATCTTTTTTATTGTCTGTTTGCTCATTTTTACTACTTGTACTTTTTCCATTTAATCTGTCAGTTCTTACCCATCCATTTATCTCATCTGTTTGAATATATGACCAACCATTAATTTCTGTAATTACTAAAACACTTATATCTTGTTTACTGTTTTCTAACACACTTGAATATATTAAAGGTAATATTCTAATATCTGTGTTTTTTGGTAAAGTCTTTTCTGTTCCTGTATAGCTTTCTGTAGCTTCATTATTTATATTTTCATTGTTAGAATTGCTCTCTACTGTATTTGAAGAATTTTGATTATTATCTGTTGTATTCTCCTGTTCTACACTAGAACTTTGACTATTATCAATATTTTCACTATTACTCACATTTTCGTTGTTAATAGTATTTTGTTCATTTGTATTGCCTTCTACTAAAGTATTATCTCCATTTTTCCCTATAACTTCTGCGTATTTTTTACTAACATAACCTACATAATTTTTATATTTAATTTTATAAAAATCTCCTTCTTCTCCTAATAATTCGCACTCTATATCCTTAGATAACATGGCAATTACATCTGAAGATGTTGAAGCCTCTTTTCTTACGTTTAAAGTCTCTCCTGTAACTTTTACTGTAGCTGCTTTTGATACATTTGAAATTATTAATACTGCTAAAAATATTGCTACCATTAATATTACTTTTTTTAGTGTTTTCATAAAAGAAATCGCTCCTTATTTATTTTAATTGTTATTATCTTTTGTAAACACGTTAATAGTATATAATTAAACAACAAAAAAGTCAATTTATTACTCTGAATTTATCTATTATTTTAGCCAATTTTATTTATTTTGACAAATATTTTGATAATCTCATTTGATTTTTAATTTTATAATTGTTTTGATAATTTCATTTATCTCTTATTTGATTATTATTTTGATGTTTTTATTTATTTACCGTTTTGTTTTTAAATTGATTTATAATTCTTTGACTGAATAATTTCATTAATTAAATGAATTATTTAGCATTTTAGATAAATAATAAAAAAATAACAAGGTATTACATATTAATGTAATCCTTGCTACTTCTATATTAAAAATATATATTAAGCAATTATGTCAGCTACAACTCCTGAACCTACTGTTCTTCCACCTTCACGAATAGCAAATCTTAATCCTTTTTCGATAGCGATTGGAGTAATAAGTTCGATTGTCATGTTTACATTATCTCCTGGCATAACCATTTCTGTTCCAGCTTCTAAGTCGATAACACCTGTAACGTCT
>ERZ826220.3441-NODE-3441-length-12226-cov-3.261852_pt1 | contig 12226 bp, 25 predicted proteins | sample MGYA00519927_ERZ826220 | MGnify/ENA primary metagenome ERZ826220 (study PRJEB31778, sample SAMEA3449225) | human gut metagenome | biome: human gut; feature: human-associated habitat; material: faeces | place: United Kingdom | collected 2010/2012 ...
ATGCAAAAGTGATGCGACGAAAAAAGAGTACATCACGACCGTAGTTGATGGCGCTGTGGCTGAAAAATACAAGTTCCTAAAAAACGACTGGCTTATCGTTGACACAGTAGCTCTTACAGATGCAGTTTTCAAACGTATCGGTATGGAACCTTTGACTGTCGATGAATTATCAGAATCCGTTAAAGACAATCAACAGGTTTGGGACATCTATGCAAAAGGTCTTACTTGCGGTGTCAATCAGTGCGAACGCGCATCTACTACGCAAAAACTGATGAGGTATAAACCTAAAAATGTATCAGAGCTTGCAAATTTTATTGCAGCTATTCGTCCCGGCTTTAAATCTATGTACTCCAAGTTTGAAAGTCGAAAGCCGTTTTCTTATGGCATTCCAGCATTGGACAACATATTGCAAACAGAAGAATTTCCCTACAGCTTCATTTTAACACAGGAACAGCTCATGTCTGTTCTTCATTTTGCAGGATTTCCCATGGACCGTTGTTACGGCATTATTAAAGATATTGCCAAAAAACATCCAGAAAAAGTTCGCCCTTTGAAAAGTCAATTCATTGATGGTATGTGTAAGAACCTTGCCGGTCAATGTCCTCAAGGTAGAACACCAGAAGATGTTTCTGCTGAGATTTGGCAAATCATCAGTGATGCGACGGCCTATTCATTTAATGCCAGCCATAGCTGCTGTATGGCTTATGATTCCCTCTATAACGCTTGGCAAAAGAGCACCCATCCATTCGAGTTCTATGAGGTCTGTCTACAACACTTCTCCAACAAGGGCAAAAAGGAAAAAGTCTCTGCCCTCAAGGCTGAAATGCTTCGCGGCTTCAATATTCATGAGGGGCCTATCCAGTGGGGACACGACAACCGCAAATTCACTGCGGATAAAGAGCATCATGCCATTGATCCATCTCTGGTTTCTATCAAGGGTCTGAGCCAAGGCTGCGCTAACGACCTGTACTCCATGTACCAATCCGGCAAATATCATGATTTCTACACACTCTGGAAGGATATGTCCCATACGCGCAGTCTGAACTCTGCCAAGATTGAAACACTGGTGCTGCTGGACTATTTCAAGCCATTCGCTGGTGGCAATAAAATTCTTAAATTTATCGCAGCCTGCGATGCCTTGTATGAGCGCACGCAATTCCCCAAGGATACTGACTCTCCGTATATCGAATACATAAAAAAGTGCTCCACAACTACGGACAGGCTCAAGACCTATAAGGATTTTGACTACGATAAAGCTCTGAGAGAGATTTGGGATAGTCTGCCGGATGAACCGCTGACAATTTCTCAACAGCTCAAGGCACAAAAAGAATATCTCGGCTACCTCCAGTATGCCAACCCCCGCCTCGCTACCACCTACCACTACGTCCTCTCCATCGACGGCAAATACAAAAACAAGAACATCACCCTCTATCGCCTGTGCGATGGCGAGACTCTGATCTATAAGATCCGTCCCCGCACCCTCGACGATAACCCCGTCGAACCCGGCGAGATCATCAAGGTGCTCGACACCCACACCGAGGGCAAATGGAGCAAAGACGGCGACCAGTGGATACAATCCACAACAGACTTCAACGACTTTCTTACGAAATATTCCCATGTGAGGTGATTCAAATTTTAAATGCCATTTTACTTATCTTGGAGCTTTTCTCCATCCCCATCGCTATGCTGGTCAGTTTCCGGACTGAAAGCAAATATGTAGAGGTCGGCATGCTCAGCTACCTGTTGTTCCTGCTGTTTATCATACGCTATCAGCTGGAGAATCTCCAACCCATCATCTGACGGAGGTGATTTTATCGAAGCAAATTTTGTAAAGTCCACGTTGGACACCTTCACGATCCTCGTGGACTCGCGTGAACAGGACACGCTCAAGTATCATCAGCGGTTGGCTCGGTTCAGCTGCCCCATTCTGCGCACCAAGCTTGATTTTGGCGACTACTCCGCACAGGTCACACTGCCGAGCGGTGTCACCTTTAGCCTCGCCGATAAGGTCAGTATTGAACGCAAATGCTCACTGAATGAATGCGCTTCTTGTTGGACTACCAGCCGTGACCGCTTCAAGCGCGAGTTCGAGCGTGCCCGTGCCAAGAACGCTAAAGTCTACCTGCTTATCGAGCAAGCCTCATGGGAAAAAGCTTACCATGGTTACTACCGCAGTCAGATGAAACCCCAGGCTCTTGTTGCCAGCATGACTACATGGATGGCACGCTACGACACCTCCATCGTCATGTGTAACGCAGAAACATCAGGGCAGTTAATATACGATATTCTTTACCGCGAAATGAAAGAAGCTCTGATCAATCTATGAGCACACCCTTCAAGCCGCCTAAAGGCCAGCGCGTCTGCCTGCAATACATACAAACAAACCGTGACGGCGAGAAAGAGTCTATCGCCATCGTCACTGAAACCATTATCCCCGGCTCCTTCTCGCTATTCCTACCAGACGGTAAGACCTGGAAAAAGAAGCTGACAAAATCAGAGCCGGACTTTGATAAGGAGGTGTGGCCGTCTTTATGAAACCGAATGTAAAGGTCGTTGACATGGTCCATATGCTGTCGGACTACCCGGAGCAAAGCAGCTTCCTGCTCAAGAATCACGACTACGAGGTATGTGTTCATCTGCAAATCGGGTACTTCGTCCTGTTGGCCGGTCGCCTCATCTTCCTGCCTATCGAGCTAAATGGCTATGACTATACAGTCTATCAAACCACAAAGGAGTGATTTAATTTCACATGAATTTTACAAACCACCGTGAAATGAACCGTAAGGAGCGCGGCGTCAAGGAACTGAATATGATGTGCGCTAGTTATGATTCCAAGTGTGCGCCTGTCCGCACATTTAACTATAACGATCTTTCACCCGCTCAACAGCGTGCCTTCGCCCGCCGGGAGCCTGCAAAAAATTATCTGGTGGTGAAATAATCATGGAGTATGTCTTGACCGTAATCGCCTGTATCATCAGCTTTTCTGTCGGATATTTCATTGCAGAGTCAAAAGACGAAGCAGAGACAAAAGACAAAAATGATATGTGTATGACATGTGAATATTGCGAGGCCATCGTCACCAACGGAAATATGAAAGTCACAACAAACTGCCCACTATGGGGCGATACTTACAACCGCCCTGTAACTTGTGCCTACTACAAACCCAGAAAAGAGGAGATCGAAAATTGATAAAAATCGAGAACGTTGAAGTCGGCGGCCTCAAGCCTGCATTGCGTGGTATGCGAAATCCAAAAAACAGTTGGGCCAGAAGTGACAGCGGCCTTGGCTGCACGCATCGTAAGAACTGGAATAAAGAGGAAGATGGTCTGCTTCTTTGCGAAAACTGCGGCCATACATATGACGACCATGTTATCTGTGCAGGTCACCAACAGTATTGTATGGGTCCCAACGACCACGACCTTGCTACACGCCTGCGCAATGCCGGTACTGACCATAGAAAATACTTACGCATGATCGTTGTTTGGCTTGATGTGACAGCCCCGCTGTATTGGTGGAAAGAAGCTGATACTTACAAAGTTGGCACAGTAGCAAACTCGTGTAGCACCATGCATAAAGTCGCTGATAAAGAATTTACGGTTGACGATTTCAGCTACGAGCATCTAGTGCTATACTCCAGAGAAGTTTTAGATGATATCATTATTCAGCTCAACTTCTGGCGAAGTATTTATCTGAAAGGCGGTCAAGTTAATAATTATGATGGTACTGATCGTATTTTTGAGCCGAAAGATAAGGACGCCTGGTGGCAGCTTATCCAGCTTCTCCCATCCAGTTATAATCAACGCCGCACGTTCATGGTCAATTATGAAGTTCTTGCCAACATCTATAAATCTCGCCGCGGTCATAAACTCGACGAATGGCGCAGGTTCTGTGATTGGATCGAAACGCTTCCCTATTCCGAACTGATTACCGGCAAAGAGGTGGCCGCATGACCAAACGAAACTCCCACAGCCGTCAGCTCCAACTTAGTCTCGTCTGGCTCATGGCTACTATCGCAATGATTCCTGTTCAGGGCTTTTGTATCTCAACCATCTGGAACTGGTTTATGCCCATTATCGGTTTGCCCACTCTCACATGGCTGCAAGCGTACTGCTTGCTTTTCGCCGTTAAGGCACTCTTTGGCAGTAAAAGCGAAACCGAGACAACAAAGACGATCAAAAGCATCATAGACGGCACCTGCACTGTGTATAACGATTATGACATTCCCGACGAGGTTATGATCATCCTGCTCACGATCCTAGAAACCGTTATTGTATCCGCTCTCTATCTTATCATCGGCTGGTTTCTCAGCTGTTTTTTGTACCTGTAAGGAGGTTTTTACATGACCGATAGCGAACAGTTCAAGCAGATCGTCTGTACCATGTACGACACATTTTGCAAAAAGAATCACGACTACGGCAACAGCTTCTCCACTACATGGCAGGAGTTCGGCAGTCTTGGCCTTGTCACCGCCGTAGCTCAGATCAGCCATAAATACCATCGCCTGCTCAACCTGACCAAGGGCACACAGCCTAAGGTTGATGAGAGCATCCGCGACACGCTGCTGGATATGGCCAATTATTGCATCCTCACCGTCATGGAGCTTGATAAGGAAAAGGCGGAGGATCGCTTTTGAAATAAAAACAGCCGCCAAGTAGCAACAGAAAAAAGGAGGTCTTTATGGCAAAAACGCTTTCTAATGATGTTGATCAAAACGTTCAACACCCTATTTATTACGGCGGTGCCGATGACCCGTATGAGGCCATCAAGGTAATCGAGGCTTGGAATCTCGGCTTCCACCTCGGCAACACCGTCAAGTACATCAGCCGCGCCGGTAAAAAGGACGGCAATTCTGCTACACAGGATCTTAAAAAAGCACTGTTCTATTTGAATCGTGAAATTGAACTTCTGGAAAAGCAGAACCAGGTCATTGATGTATCCGACGCAATGGTAGCCGATACCGTATCCGCCGGGAGGAAGTAAGGAGGGGCTATGGAAAATGTAATTCTCTATACCACGCACTGTCCGCGATGTCTGATCCTGGCAAACAAACTGCAGGAAAAAGGCATCCACTACACGGAGTTTACCGATGTACAGAAGATGCTCGATATGGGCATGGATATGATGCCTGTTCTGCAGGTGGGCAAAAAGCAGTATGGATTTAAAGAAGCAATCAAAATCGTAGGAGGTATGTAATGGCTATCGAACAGTATGAAAAATATCAGCCGTATCTGGACTTTATCAAGGAGTATGCCGCATCCAGCAATGCAGCCACTGGCAGTAAGGTTGATGCGAACGCGAATGTGGAATGCAAGAATGTCACCACTTTGACTGGTGAGCTTTATAAAAAAGAGGGCATCGGCATCAATCGTCTGCGCATGTGGCAAAAAATCAAAGAGATGTACGGCCAGGAGCCTGCTGACAAATACATCTATCAGCTTGACCACCATTTTATTTACCGCCATGACGAAACGAACCCGTGCCTGCCGTACTGCGTCTCTATTACCATGTATCCGTTCCTGTTCAATGGCCTGGAAAGCATCGGCGGCGGTTCATCTGCCCCTCACAACCTTGATTCCTTCTGCGGTGAATTTATCAACCTGTGCTTTGCCATTGCATCTCAGTTTGCCGGTGCAGTTGCCACTCCTGAGTTTATTCCTTATCTTGATTACTTCATCCGCAAGGACTATGGCGATGATTACTATCTGCACGCTGATAAGGTAGTCGATCTTTCCAGCCGTCATCGTACCATCGATAAGGTTATTACTGACCAGTTTGAGCAGGTCGTCTATTCTCTGAACCAGCCTGCCGCTGCTCGTAATTTCCAGTCCATCTTCTGGAACTGCGCATACTTCGACAAGCCGTATTTTGAGGGTATGTTCTCTGATTTCGTATTCCCCGATGGCACAGAAATGCAGTGGGAGTCCGTATCCTGGCTGCAAAAGCGCTTTATGGAATGGCTGAATCAGGAGCGTCTGAAGAAGATCCTCACATTCCCTGTCGAGACTCTGAACCTGCTGGATGATGGCACTGATTATGTCGATAAGGAATGGGCTGACAATGCTGCCGAAATGCTTTCTAAGGGCCACAGCTTCTTTATCTATCGTTCCAATAGCGTGGACTCCCTTGCCTCCTGCTGCCGTCTGCGCAATGAAATGAGCGACAACACCTTTAGTTATACTCTTGGTGCTGGCGGCGTGGCTACTGGCTCTAAGGGTGTTATCACCATCAATATGAATCGCCTGATCCAGACTGCTGTTGATGATAACCGTGATATTTGCGACGCCGTTCGTGAACAAGTCAAAGATATCCATGTTTACCTCAAGGCATGGAACGCAATTTTGAAGGACGAGTTCAATGCAAAGCTGCTCCCTATTTACGATGCCGGATATATCTCTTTGGATAAGCAGTTCCTGACCATTGGCATTAACGGCTTTGTTGAAGGCTGTGAATTCCTTGGCTATACCATCTCTCCGGACGACCAAAATTATGTTGATTTTACAAACAAAGTGCTCAAGGTCATCTATGACGAGAACAAGGCAGATCGTTCTGATGGCATTATGTTTAATACAGAATATGTCCCCGCCGAAAATCTTGGTGTCAAGAACGCAAAGTGGGATAAGCAGGATGGCTTCGTTGTTCCGCGTGACTGCTACAACAGCTACTTCTATGTTGTCGAGGATCCTACCAAGCCGCTTGACAAATTCATGCTCCACGGCTCCAAAATGACGCAGTATCTGGACGGCGGCAGTGCCCTGCATCTGAATCTGGAGGAACATCTGGATAAGGAGCAGTACCGCAAATTGATGAATGTGGCTATCAAGACTGGGTGCCCTTATTGGACGGTGAATGTGCCAAATACCATCTGCAATGACTGCGGACACATTTCTAAGCACCACCTGCATAAATGCCCTAAGTGCGGCAGTGAAAATCTGGACTATGCAACCCGTGTCATTGGTTATCTCAAGCGTGTATCCAGCTTCTCCGAGGCACGTCAGAAGGAGGCAGCAAAGCGCTATTATGCAGACTGATTGCAAGCCGCTTCTGTATAGTCACTATGATGTGACATTCCAAGAAGTCCCCGGCGAGATAAGCCTTGTGTTTGATATTACAGGCTGTCCGCATCACTGCCCTGACTGCCACTCCAAATTCTTATGGGAGTATAGCGGCACACCATTGCTGGAGAATCTTCCATCGGTTATCAACAAATATTGGTCCATGATCACCTGCGTGTGTTTTATGGGCGGCGACCAGAACAAAATCGAACTACTGAAAGCATGTAAAATCGCACATCAGTACAATTTGAAAACATGCCTCTACACAGGTCTTGACTACCCAAGTTTTGTTCATCTGATGTATGACGGTGGACCGCGCAATTACGGCGTATACTTCAATTTTATCAAGGTTGGCCCGTATATTTCTGAATTCGGCGGTCTTGACGATCAAAAAACGAACCAGCGTTTCTATGAACTCAGAGGAAATGTACCGATTGATAAAACAATCCTGTTTCAAAAGGAGTACAAATGAAAATCAAAACCAACCCGGCATGGACAGATGACGAGGTACAGGAGTTCCGCGCATCCGTCAAAGCAAACGAGGGCTACTGCCCCTGTCGTCTCACCAAGACGCCTGAAACCAAATGTATGTGCAAAGAGTTCCGCGAGCAAGATTCCGGCCTCTGCCACTGTGGACTGTATTATAAGGAGTGATTTTTATCAAGAATGACGCCTATCTGAAAAGTGATACATCTGCAAATGGTGACGAACGCTACACTCCATATTACGCTGTAATACCTCTTCTTGAATTTATGCCTTCACCGCAGCCAAATTATAAAATTTGGTGCCCATTCGATGAGGATTGGTCAGCATTCGTTCAATGTCTACGCGGAGCAGGGTACACCGTAATTAACAGTTCTCTGCGCAGCGGTCAAGATTTCTTTTTTTACGAGCCTCCGGCATGGGATGTACTGATTAGTAACCCACCATTCAGTAAGAAAGACGCGGTGCTTAAACGTGCTTATGAGCTTGGTAAACCATTCGCACTGTTGCTCCCGGCAAACAGTATCCAAGGTAAAAACCGCTTTAAGATCTTCAATAACGACATCCAGATGCTCTGTTTTGATGGCCGTATCGGTTTTCATGATGAACAACACATGAGTACATCTGTAGAGGGCTGTTGCTTCGGTAGTGCCTATTTCTGCCGGAATTTCTTGCCTAGCAAACTGGAACTCAGAGAACTACATAAATTCGATAAACCATTGAGCGCAAGTTAAACAATCAGGGTGGCTAACCACCACCCTATATTTTGGAGGACTAAATGGACACACAAAACGATATTCTCGTTCGTGACTGGAACGCAGATTTCATCAAGAAGATGCAGAATCGTATTCTTGTTTCCCACTACAAATACGGCTGGATGAAAAATACATACCCCGAACTGGCTCAGGCCGTCAAAGAGATTGAACCGCGTCTCAAAAAATATCTCGAAACCGGAAATACTGAGTGGCTGATCGATATTGCCAATTTCGCCATGATCGAGTTCATGCATCCGAGCGTCCCAGGCGCAGCTTTCCGCGGCACTGACAGCGATGAGTCTCCCGGTCTCACCAGCGGCATTAGCTATAAAGAACTAGAAGACAATATGAAAGGCGGCTACTGATGAAGAAAACTATCATCGAAGAATACGATTCCAACGGAAAGCTCATCAAGAAAACTACCATTGAGGAAGATTCTGTCAACTATAATGGAATGTATAACCCTTACAGCCCCTATAATCCGATTGCCAAGCCTACTATTACGAACGTTCCAACTACCGGCGTCGTAGATTGCCTTGATAAATCTATCATCTGTACGGCATCCGGTGCCACCGAAGCCACTCTCAAAGGAGAATAAAAATGGAAACCTTGAAAATCAAAAAGCTCCACCCCGATGCTCATATCCCTACCCGCGCTCACGATACTGACGCCGGTATGGATCTGTACGCACTTCCTGTCGAGTATACCGATGAGGAAAAAGAGGCATATAAATCTGCTGTAAATAACAGTGTAATGTATACAAAGTTTTTTGACCTTTTTGGTGGTCTTGGACTTTATAGTGACGAACCTATCAGCAGCGAACAGAAAATGGCAGTTGACGCCGTAAGTAAGGCATCAGAATCAGAATTGGAAACCTCGTGGGATGGATTCTTCAAAAAGAAGATTGTAATTGAGCCACATAGCACCGTGATTGTACCAACTGGTATTGCTGTCAGCATCGATCCCGGTTTTGTCGGCTATGTCTTTGCCCGCAGTGGCCTTGCTTCTAAGCAGAGCCTTTCTCCCGTCAATGGCGTAGGCGTTATCGATTCTGCGTATCGTGGTGAAATCAAAGTTCCGCTACATAATCATAGTGACAAACGACAGATCATTGATGTCGGTGAGCGCATCGCCCAGCTCGTCATCCAGCCCATTTCTCTGTGTACGCCTGTGGAGGTAGAAGAACTTGATGAAACTGATCGCGGCGTTGGCGGCTTTGGTTCCTCCGGCCAAAAGTAAAAACGATGAATCATGGCCCTATAAGGTTGTAGAACTACAAAGCAGCGGTTACGGAGACAAGCCCATTGTCACCTGCGAATACTTTGAGGATAGCTACGAAAAGGCATATCATACTATGTGCCAACACGCCAACGATTCCTATAGAAATAGCTTATCTCGTATGTCTTTAGATTTTCGCCCAAGGTACACGGTAATGCCACAATACGCCATAGTCTCCGGCGGAAACCCGCCTTGGAAAGATATGTGGGTAATCATGAAAGAGGATAAATAATGCACAGACTGTATGACGTAACTTACACCATCATCAGCAACGACATTGCCCCGGATATATTTGCTAACAGTAGTATATTCACAGAAGAAGAACCGTCTACACATGTTGACACTTTTAACACGTTCCAAGATTTCTTCGACGCTGTTTCGTCTTACAAATACCCATCGGCATTGAGTTTCCCAAACAGCAACTACACCTACGGTACATCGCTGTTCGGAAAACCATTCGTGACAATCCATGGCGTTCGTTTTGACTATAACATCACCGAAAGAAACTTCAAAGCCCCTGTTATAATTCAGACCACCTACAAAGAGTGCTCTACAAAAGACAACAACTTCGACTTTTTTAAAAAGAACCTGTCCATGGATGATTTCATGACATTCCTGCAGGAGCGATACGGCGCAGACTGTAAGGCCATACTTTTTAACACCGCAATGGAGAAATAGTTATGTCAAAAGCCAAACGCAAACCACGCCCATCTGTACCTCGTTGGTGGTGGCTTGACACTGATAATTGTTGGCGGTGCAAAAACAAACAAAATTGCAATGGCTGCAGCTTTCTTAAAAAAGTACAAAAGAAACAGAACAGAAAAATTATCAAACAAAATCGCAAAAATATAAAGGAACACGACTTCAATGACTGAAAACTACTCAATAACCAGCAACTATACAATGACCATCCACGACGTCAGTAAATGCTGGTATCTCAAAGATGTTCTCGACGTCAATACATATAAGCAACGCACGGATGGCAGCTACCTCAAACGTATCGGTTCCACCTTCTGGCAAATTATCATTCCAGACATCGGCAAAAGTGCCGCTCTGTTTTACCTGTATGACAATAAAGGCAACCGAAAAAACGGCTACCTGCAGACCAGCATGGTTCAGGGCGTAGAGATCACAGAGGCGTCTAGCGACTGTGACACAGAACTTCGTATTACAACGCTGAACAGCATCTTTATTCTGACGCCCACAGAGCCAAAGCAAGAGTCTGATTTCGCAGAATAACTACATAATGGTAGCGTATCAGCGCGGGTGGGTATGGGGTGTTTATTTATATGATTTCAAACAAAGAAGTCCGCAACGCAAGGCTAACACGCGAGGCCAGAGAAGCGGCCATAAAGCTAAAGGAATATTGCAATCTGAAATTAGGGTGCAGCTCCTGCTGCTTTTCTATGATTGACGGTGGATGTCTTATAAGTGATAACATCCCCAGCAGCTGGTACTTGGAGGCAGAGGCCCCGTCTGATATGGAACGCCGCTTTGCCAAGCGTAAGCTGAGCGAAGGATTTGACTATGTAAATCTTGATTTCGATATGGATGGCCGTCATGTAACAGTATGTGATAGTAATAAACCTGACATTGGCCTCATCCTGTCATCGGACAGCTTTGGCTGCCTGCTTGACGCCGGTGATTATTCGCTGCGATCCATCGTAGACGGAAAAGTCAAAAGGAGAACAACTAAACAATGACAGTGCGCGAACTAATCCATGAGCTTCTCAACAAGGGCGAACTTGATACTCGTGTCGTTATCGAGACCGCCAATGGTGACTATAACATTGCCACAGTGGATTCTCAATATGTCGGCGACAACACCATTTACCTTTGCATCGACGAATAAAAAAGCCGCGCAAGTCACCCTGCACGGCCAATAAGTTACTTCAATTTTTCAAGGATCTCGTCAACGCTCATGCCCTCAGCCAGAAGCTTGCTCACCATTTCCTGGGCTTCGGCTTTCTTAGCTTCGGCCTCGGCAGCTGCATCTGCTTTAGCTTTCTTGGCCTCCAACTTTGCAATAGCCTTATCAATGATTTTGATATTTGCCTTTTTTGCCTTTACTGCCTCTTTCAAATCAGCCAACTGTGCCATCAGATCATCTACAGCAGTTTCGGCATTGGCCAATTCAGCAATCGCCGTGTCCTTAGCGGCCTGTTCTTCAGCAATTTGTGCTGCATAATCAACAGCAACGGTTTTAGATTTGTTCTTGCTACCTTTAGTTCTAGCCATGGGTGTTGGCCTCCTTTAATAATTTGATTTAAATATAACACACCAATTTATAGGAGTCAATTCTATGAAAAAAAATAAACGCGAACCGTTTTGGCATGACGAAGATAAAGCTTTTTGGGTATCTACAGCAATATCTGCAATAGCATTAACTCTGTCCATTGTTTCCCTTATCTATCGTGCAACAATGCTGAAATAAAGACTAATAATAGACGTAACAGCAGAAACGATTGATATTATGGTCGGAATCCAGAATTTCCATCGTTCCTTTGATTTATCCTCTTCTTTTTTGTTTTTGATATCAAAGTAAGTGCTTGCTTTATTTTGACAGGTAGCAAGCCCTCACAGCGTGATACGCTCGTGGGGGCTTTTTGTGTCCAAAGTTCACGCATGTGGCAAAGAAACCCCAATGATAGATAAGGA
>ERZ826220.3443-NODE-3443-length-12215-cov-3.552138_pt1 | contig 12215 bp, 9 predicted proteins | sample MGYA00519927_ERZ826220 | MGnify/ENA primary metagenome ERZ826220 (study PRJEB31778, sample SAMEA3449225) | human gut metagenome | biome: human gut; feature: human-associated habitat; material: faeces | place: United Kingdom | collected 2010/2012 ...
CTCCTTCAAATGGTCTTCACTGACCACATGGGGCGCCAACACCAACTTCATTTCCGGATGAGCGTTGAAGTAAGGAATAATCAAATCCTCATCCGGTGCCCATGAGCTTCCGGCCACCAACACCTTGGCATCTTGCTTGAAAGCTTTCACCAACGGCAAATCCTTGGCCTGCCGACAAATGTCCAGCACACGGTCGAAACGCGTGTCTCCGGCCACGGTGACGTTCGTGATGCCCTTGCGTGCCAACAATTCGCACGAAGTTTCGTTTTGCACGAAGAAATGGGTCACACAACGCAGCACATCGCTGTAACTGCGCCCATACCAACGGAAAAACACTTGGTTCTCACGGAAAATACTGCTCACGCTGTACACCGGAATCTGACGACGGCGGCAAGCATGCAGGTAATTGTTCCAAAACTCATATTTGATGAAGAACGCCATGCGCGGACGAGCCAACCGCAAAAAGCTGCGCACATTGCCCGGCGTGTCGAACGGGAGATAGCACACCACGTCCGCCCCCTCGTAGTCCTTGCGCACTTCATAACCCGAAGGAGAGAAAAAGGTCAGCAATATCTTGTACTCCGGATGCTCCCGCCGCAACCGCTCCATCAGCGGACGCCCCTGTTCGAACTCGCCCAAGGAAGCGGCATGAAACCAAACATACATTTCCTCCCGGCGGATGTTTTTCCGCAAAATACGGAAAGTATTCCATTGCCCTTTCACCATCAGCCACGCTTTCTTGCGGAAAGGCGAAACCAATACGACTGCCAGGGCATACAGATAAAGCGCGATCGAATATATCATTTCAGAATCTCTACGGCTTTACGCATTCTACGTAATGTTTCCTCCTTCCCAAGGAAAGCTGAAAGCTCATACATGTCGGGGCCCTTTCCTGTGCCCACCAAAGCCACACGCCAAGGATTCCAAGGCTTCTTGCCCGTCTCTTCCGCCCAACGGTCTACGGCCGCTTTCTGTCCCTCTACCGAGAAATCATCCAGGCCTTCCAGCAATGCGGCCAGTTCGGCCATGTCGGCCGCCGCCGTTTCCGTCCAGTTCTTCCGCACGAACTTGTCCTCGCGGTCGTACGCTTCCGGGGCAATGAAGAAGAAGTCGCAAAGGGGCCACAGTTCTTTGATGAAATTGATTTTCTTCATCTTCATCATGCCCACCACGGCTTCTACGCGTTCCATCGGTGCTTCTATCCCATTCTCGCGCAGTATCTTGTCGAAAGCGGGAGCCAATTCCTTGTTGTCCTTCATCAGGATATATTCACGGTTGAACCACAGGCCCTTCACATAATCGAACTTGGCACCGGCCTTGCTGCATTTGGTGATGTCGAAAAGCTCCACCAGTTCGTCCAAGCGGTCATGGTCCATGCGCTCGTTTTGTACTAGAATGTCATACTCGATATTCTCCAAAATCAGTTCCCGATAGCTCTCTCGCTCCCGCATCCAGTCCCGTCCGGTCCGTTTGGCCTCTGCGGGGGTTTGGGGGCTTGATTGGATAGGATTTGATCCTTCCGTACTTGGTGAATCAGTATTTTGTTTTTCAGGGTTTCTTTCCTCTTTATTTAATTGTGGCCGGTTTTCCAGACATGGGTTATCCATATCCGGGTTTTCCGTATCTGGACAAGCCGTATCCGGATCGTCCTCACACGGCTGGCCTGTGTCCGGGGGATGGGGCGTCTCGTAGATGACATACTCCACATCCACGATTTTGCCCTTGCTGTCCCGAAGCCGGTTGCGGACTATGTACCCGGCACGCTCCAGCTCCTTCAGGGCGGAGCCAATGCTGTCCGTACCCTCCTTGCAGATTTTCGCCAAGCCCCTGGTGGTGTAGTTCCAGTCCTCCGGCAAGGACAGCATCATGGAGAGCAGCCCTTTGGATTTGAGGGACAACCCCGCGTTGCGCAGATGGTGGTTGGACATTACCGTGTAGTCGCGGGTTTTCTCAATACGAAATACCGCCATGTTATCACCTCCCTTCGGCGGTCTGGAAAAGTGTTGATTTTTAGAAATAAGGCAGCCTCTATGCCGCCCGGATACCCTGTAGGGGAAAATCTATGGGCGGTGGCCTTCAGGCTGGCTGCGGGAGAAGAAACATTGGATTTTCGACTCCTTTCGAGGCATTTCCAGGCAAAAAAACGCCATAGGCTTTAGCCCATGGCGTAATCAAATTATAGAATTTTAGTCGATTGAGCAAGTAATTCATTGTGAATCTTGGCAAACAATGGTATAATATAATTGTTTATGTCGATTTATTATATTTGCAAAGTCTAATAAAGTCGCCAGCAATTGTGCTAAGGAGAAAGAAGAAATATGAGTAATTCAACAAGCACACCTATTTTAGCGTCATTTGCAACATTAAAAAGCCTAAATGACTCCAAAAAATATATTAATTCATATCAGATTCTTGCGGAATTTATTAAATATATTATTGACGGTCAAAAGCTGTATGTATTTACTGGCATCGAAATGAAAAACAGGCTTAAATCTGTTTTTGGATTTGATATACCAGAAGCAGTAGTAAAAACGGCTTCTAAATCCCTTCCTTTTGTGACGAGGGAAAATGGTACATATATTGTAGACATTCGTAACTTTGTTTCTGATCATGCTTTTGAAAGAGCAAAGGCCATTGCGGAAGAAGCCAATACCGGTGCTATTATTCTATTAAAAGAATATATTAGTAAGCGAGAGCCAGAAAAAGAAATAGACGAAGACTTATTAACTCAGGATTTAATTGCTTTTTTAGTTGATGATCAGAAAAAGAGCTCTGGCCAATACACGGATCTAATTAGTGAGTTTGTCTTGAAAAATGAAAATAACAATAATGTGCAGAGAACCCTTGAAACTATACGAGAAGGAAGCATTTTATATATCGGTCTAAATTATAATATAAATGAAACCGGTAGTCTGACAAAAAAACTTACCCTTTTTTTGGGAACAGAAGTCTTGTTTAGTCTCGCTGGCTTCAATGGCGAAGTATATGAGCAATTGGCTGAAGATCTTTTTGCGCAAATCAAAAGTGCAAATTTGAATGGTACTAAGATATTTCTGCGCTATTTTTCGGATGTACGAAAGGAGATGGACAGTTTTTTCAATGGTGCAAAAATGATTATCGAGAAAAATACGGTGTCATTTGATACCGTAGCCATGAAAGCTATTCTCAATTCATGCGAAGCACCAAGTGATGTCGATGTAAAGAAGGCTGACTTTTATTATAAACTGCAATATCATTATGGAATAATCGAAGACGAGAAAGACGACTACTACAGTAAAGAAAATGATGTGTATAATCTTGAAAGCATGGAGTATACAGATGAGCAAGTATGTGAGAGCTGGAAGTATATTAGCCACATAAACAAACTAAGAAAGGGTTCTGTATTTACAAACAATTTTGATGCGGAATATCTCATCGTAACTAATACAAAATGCACACTAAATATTTCTAGAGAGCAAACTGAACGAGCCAAAAAAGAAAACGGGTTGGATTATGCTAACGATTATGCAGTATCCGTTGATAGAATGACTAATATTCTTTGGTACAAACTTGGTAATGGATTTGGTACAAAAAATTATCCTTGCAATGTCAACATCGTACTTAAGGCAAGAACGGTATTGTCAGCCACTATCTCGCATAACATAGCTACAGTATACAATGACGCCAAAGAGAAAAATAAGAATGGTGAGATAACGAGCGATCAACTCGCAGCACGGATTATCACCTTACGCAGAAAACCTGTGCTTCCAGAAGACTTGGAGGGTGATTCAATAGACGAAATTATGGACTTTTCTCCAGAGTTTCTTAGCCGCTACGAAGAAGAAGTCAGTGCTAATAAAATCGCGCTTGAAGAAAAGGATAAGGAAATTCAAAAAAAGGATCAAACTATTGAGCACAAAGACCAAGTGATTCAAAGACAACAAGAGGAAAAAACAAACCTAGAATCAGAACTTGCCCTATATCGTGCAGAAAAAGATAAGAGAGACCGACGAAAAAAGCGGGCCAAACAAATCCTTCGATTTGTTTGGAGCATTTTGTGGAAAATTGCTATAATTGCAGCAATTACATATATTGCTATTTTTTTCGAGAAAAAACTCAATAGTAGCATTCCTCTGTATATTTGTGCAGCTGTAGATTTGTTTGGTCTTGTATTAACAGCTCAAGTAGCAATAAAAAAGGATATTCATAAATATCTCTCAAAAGAAGACACCGCAAAATAACATCTTACATTTTCACAAATAGAGCGCCATAGGTTCAAAGCCTATGGCGCTCTCCTACCAGTTATTCCGTTTCGTCGTCCAACCCCTCCGCCTTCAACCAATCCTCAAAGGACTTTCTGGAGATGCGGATCGTCTTGAACAATCCGAAGTTGGCGAGTTTATAGGCCGAGGTGCGGCCGATACCGAGAATGGCTGCGATGTCATTCACGGTGTATGTTCTGCTTTGGGGCGTTCCTTTTTCGTTGGGTGTGTTGGTGCTCATAAGATTATCCTCCATCTGTGCTAATAGCATTTTGAAATGGCCCCTGGAAGCCCTCTGTCACAAGGGGTTCCTGCTAATACCTTGCTAATACGACATTTGAAAAGCCGTTGTAAGGCAGCATATTTCAGGGGATTTTGTGCAAATTGACCTGCCTCCAGGCAGCACAATTTGCGAAGAAACAACACGGGAAGATATGATATGAACAATTTACGAAATGGTACGCCGTACTCCTAAGCGTTAGGCCGCTGGTTCGACTCCAGTCCGGGGTGCCAGAGAAAAGCAGAACATCCGATCGGATGTTCTGCTTTTCTCTGGATTTTGCGCCTTTTCGAAAAAATCTCCGGAAAAATCCAAGCCGGGAAGGAGATGGCCTTGCATTTTTGGGAAAGGCATAGTAAAATACTACCAAATAGAGGCAGAGTAGAAGCACGCGTGTCGGCCAACAGGCCACAGTGCCGGAGGAACGGGGAGTTGTCCGCCGGACGAAAGGAGATTTCCGCAGTGTGTGCTTCGCATCCCGCTGCCGCATACCGGAACCGGCGGGCGGTGCTTGCCCGGCCTCCTCTGTGCGGCGTAACTGCCCACAGAAGGAGGAATTTTTTATGTATCCCCACCCCTTTTCCGTCGGCTATTGGCGCACAGCCGCCAATGAGCTGAAAGACGTTCGGAAGTTGACCTTTGCGGCGCTGTGCATCGCTTTGTGCATGGCGCTGGCCGCCATTCCGTCGGTGCCCCTGTGGGGCGGTGCCAAAATCACCTGGGGCTTCCTGGCCCGGGCGGTGTGCGCATGGGTCTGCGGACCTGTACTGGGCGTTGTGTTTGCCGTGGCGGAGGATCTGCTGAGCTTTTTCATCACCGGTGGCGGCGGCTACCCTTTCTTTCCCGGCTATACCCTGACCACCATGCTGGGTGTTTTTGTATACTCTTTGTTTTTCTACAAGTCGAAAATTACGTTTGGTAGAGTCTTTTGGGCGAAATTGCTGACCAATATCCAGAATGTGACCTTGGGCGCCCTCTGGATGGCTATTCTCAGCGGCAAGGCGTGGTACGTCACCGCCAGCGGCAGCGCCATTAAAAACCTGATCTGTCTGCCCTTTCAGGCAATTCTGCTCTATACCCTGTTCACCACCCTTCGTCCGTTTTTGGTGAAAATGCGGTTGATTGAGTGACAGGGAAAACCTCTTTTCGGTGATACGTGCGCCCCGGCTTCGGCCGGGGCGCTTTTTTGCGGAAAAATCAGCGGAAAAAACAGAAGTTTACGGTTTGCTTTCCCTTTGTTCACAAATTGTTTACCTGCCCCCATTGACTTTAGATAGCAGGGGTGGTAAACTGCGTTTAGCACTCAGTGAGAAAGAGTGCTAAACATGATTTGAGGTGCTTTTTGTGGACTTGACTGACCGGAAAAAGCAAATATTGAAAGTGGTGGTTGAGGATTACATCCGCACCGCCGAGCCGGTAGGCTCCAAAGCCATTGCCGCGGAAATGGGCGGCAGCGTTTCTTCTGCCACCATCCGCAATGAGCTTTCCGACCTGGTGGAGCTTGGTTATCTGGAACAGCCCCACACCTCGGCGGGCCGGGTTCCGTCCCCCAAGGGCTACCGGCTGTATGTCAACGAGCTGATGGAGCGCCAGCGGCTCTCCTTAGCGGAGACCGAAAAGATCAACCAGTCCCTCCAGATGAAAATGGAGGAGTTGGACCGAGTGATCTCTCAGGCGGGCCGGGCCGTCAGCAGCTTTGTGAATTACCCCGCCTATGTGGCGACTGCCGGAAAGGGCAGCATCACCGCCAGCCGCTTTGATCTGCTGCCAGTGGATGAGAAAAGCTGCATCGTGGTCATGATGATGGGCGACAACCGGGTGAAATCCCAACTGCTGCGGATGCAGCTGAAGGTGGACCGGGACCAGATGGCCGCTTTGGTGGAGCTTTTGAACCGGCATTTCACAGGGATCTCCATCAAGGAGATGAACCAGAAGCTGATGGCCATTTCGCAGGGCATTACCCCGCAGCTGTTTCTGCTGCTGAGCCAGACAGTGAATTACGCTGTGGATGTTCTGGAGGAATCCAACCATCGGGAGTTCATCATGGCGGGCACCAATCAGCTTTTGAAGCTGCCGGAGTTCCGGGACGCCGACAAAGCCCATGAATTGATGAGCTTTCTGGCGGACGATAAGGAAAAGCTGCCGGTGCCGGACGAGGGGCCCATTAAAATTTTGATTGGCCCGGAAAATGTGAACGATGCCTTAAAGGACACCAGCGTGGTGGTGGCCAGTTACGATATTGGCGATGATATGCGGGGGTTGATCGGCGTGGTCGGTCCTACCCGGATGGATTACGCCACCGTGGCCGCCCGGCTGACGGGCTTTGCCGATGGGCTGACCAGACTGTTCGGCAAGCAGGAAAAACAAGAACTACCCCCGAAGGAGGATACAGATACATGAGCGAAGAAACCAAAGAGCCTTTAGAGGAGACTCCCGTGACCGCGGAAACGGCGGAGACGGAGCAGGAAAAGACTCCGGAGAATCAGGAGCCGGAAAAGAAGGCCAAGAAGAAAGAAAAGAAGGAAAAGGGCATCACCTTTACCCGGGAGCAGGTGGAAAAGATGGAGCTGGCTGCCAAGCAGCTGGAATCCGTGAAGGATCAGTTCACCCGCCTCACTGCCGAGTATGACAACTACCGCAAGCGCACCACCAAGGAAAAGGATGGCATCTATCAGGATGCCAAGGGCGACACCATCAAGACCTTCCTGGCGGTGTATGACAATCTGGAGCGGGCCGCAGCCGCCGAGGGCGGCGAGGACGATCCCCACAAAAAGGGATTGGAGATGATCTTCCACCAGTTCAAGGAGCTGCTTGCCAAGGAGGGGGTCAAGGAGATCGAGGCCAAGGGTAAGGAATTTGACCCCGAGCTGATGGACGCCGTCATGCACATTGAGGATGAGAGCCTTGGAGAAAACGTAGTGGCTCAGGTGTTCCAGGCGGGCTTTGAGCTGAACGGCAAGGTTCTGCGACACGCCATTGTGCAGGTGGCCAACTAAAAGGAGATTTATATGGATAAGAAGCTGTACCGTGATCCCCAGAACGGGATGATCGCCGGTGTGTGCGCCGGTGTCGCCGAGTATTTCGGCTGGGACCCCACCTGGGTCCGGCTTGGCTGGGCGCTGTTCACACTGCTGGGCGGCAGCGGACTGATTCTGTATCTGATCGCGGCGATCATCATGCCGCGGCTGGACCGTATGTGATCTGAGCACCGGCGAAAACCGGGGTATGCAAATAGTTATCAATAAAAATTCAGATAAATTTGGAGGAATTCATTATGTCTAAGGTTATCGGTATCGACTTAGGTACAACAAATAGCTGCGTGGCTGTCATGGAGGGCGGCGAAGCCGTCGTCATCCCCAACGCCGAGGGCAACCGCACCACCCCGTCTGTGGTGGCATTCAGCAAGACCGGCGAGCGTATGGTGGGTCAGGTGGCAAAGCGTCAGGCCATCACCAACCCCGACCGCACCATTTCTTCCATCAAGCGTGAAATGGGCAGCGATTACAAGGTGAACGTGGACGGCAAGGCCTACACCCCTCAGGAGATCAGCGCCATGATCCTGCAGAAGCTCAAGAGCGACGCTGAGGCCTATCTGGGCCAGACCGTTTCCGAGGCTGTCATCACCGTTCCCGCTTACTTTACCGACGCCCAGCGTCAGGCCACCAAGGACGCCGGCAAGATCGCCGGTCTCGACGTCAAGCGTATCATCAACGAGCCGACCGCGGCTGCGCTGGCCTACGGCGTCGACAAGGAAGCCGAGCAGAAGATCATGGTCTATGACCTCGGCGGCGGCACGTTCGACGTGTCGATCCTCGATATCTCCTCCGGCGTCATCGAGGTGCTGGCCACGGCGGGCAACAACCATCTCGGCGGCGACGATTTTGACCAGTGCATCGTCGATTACCTTGTCTCCGAGTTCAAGAAGGAAAACAAGATCGATCTGTCGCGCGATCCCGTCGCCATGCAGCGCGTGCGCGAGGCCGCGGAGAAGGCGAAGATCGAGCTTTCGTCCATGAAGCAGACGACGGTCGAGCAGCCGTATATCGCCGTCGGCAAGCAGGGGCCGCTGCACATGCAGATCCCGCTGACGCGCGCGAAGTTCAACGACCTGACCTATCATCTCGTCCAGGCCACGCGCGAGCCGGTCAACCAGGCCATCAACGATTCCGGCATCTCCATCTCACAGATCAGCAAGGTGCTGATGGTCGGCGGCTCGAGCCGCATCCCGGCCGTGCAGGATCTGGTCCAGTCGATGACGGGCTCGCTGCCGTTCAAGGGCATCAACCCCGACGAATGCGTCGCCATGGGCGCGTGTCTGCAGGCGGGCGTGCTCTCCGGCAGCGTGAAGGGGCTGCTGCTGCTCGATGTGACGCCGCTGTCGCTCGGCATCGAGACGCTGGGCGGCGTCTGCACCCGCATTATTGAGCGCAATACGACGCTCCCCATCCGCAAGAGCCAGATCTTCACCACGGCCTCGAGCTTCCAGTCGTCGGTCGATATCCACGTGCTGCAGGGCGAGCGCCCCATGGCGCACCAGAACAAGGAGCTCGGCCGCTTCCAGCTCACGGGCATCCGCCGCGCGCCGCGGGGCGTGCCGCAGATCGAGGTCACGTTCTCCATCGACGCCAACGGCATCGTGAACGTGTCGGCGAAGGATCTTGACACCGGCAAGGCCCAGCAGATCACCATCACGGCCTCGAGCAACATGAGCCGCGACGAGATCGACCGCGCCGTGCGCGACGCGCAGCGCTACGCCGCCGAGGATGCCAAGCTCAAGGCGGAGGCCACGGCCCGCGACCGCTGCGAGCAGCTGATCTTCCAGGCCGGAAACGCGAAGAACCTTTCCAAGGACGACAAGGTCCGCGTGGCCGAGGCCGTCAAGAACGCGAAACGCGCCGTCAAGTCCAAGGACGCCGCGCAGATGAACGAGGCGGCCGGTCAGCTGGAGACGCTTCTGAACGAGGTCGGCGTCCACATCGACCCGAACGCCGAATACCACGGCTCGGCCAGCTACGAGAACCCGAACAACGACTTCTCCGACGACGCCGTCGACGCGGATTTTGAAAAATTATAAGAAAATGCCCGTGTTTCTTTTGAAACACGGGCATTTTTTCGCGTTTATTCCGCCATCCGGCTCAGGATCGCGGCGATCTGCGCGCGGGTCAGGTCGGACTGCGGGCGGAAGCGGCCCTGCGGGTCGCCCTGGACAAGACCGCGCGCCGTGCACAGCGCCACACCGTTCACCGCCCAGGCGGAGATGGTGTCCGCGTCCGCATAGCCGTCGGCGCTGCCCGCCGCCGTGATGCCGGAGAGGGCATAGAAGCGGGCGAGCATGGTGGCCATCTGCTCGCGCGTGAGCGTCCGGCCGGGGCGGAAGGTCCCGTCGTCAAAGCCGGTGACGATCCCACTGTCGCTGGCCCAGGCGATGTAGGGCGCGAGGTCCGAAGCAGGGTCCACGTCGGAGAACTGCGCGGCGCCGTCCGTCGGGTAGAACACATGGATCCCGGCGAAGCGGGCCAGATCCGCGGCGAATTCCGCCCGGGTCACATAGGCGTTCGGCTTCCATTCGCCGGTGTCCGTCAGGGTCATCCAGCCGTAGTCGAGGCAGCGCTTCATGGCTTCGTAGCCCCAGTGGCTCTGCAGCTGGCTCTCGTCAAAGGCCTGCGGGCCGACGGCGTCGGCCGGGAGGTTGACGCCGTTGTTTTTGGCCGAGTAATAGACCGTCGCGGCCTCCGGCGTGATGCCGCGGCGCAGCAGAAGCTCCTGCACAGTGACGAATTCATAGCCCTCGGCCAGCAGATCGTCGATGGCGGCCAGCGCGCCGTCGACGCTCGTGCGGTAGATATCGTGGACGAGGATGATCGCGCCGTCAAAGACGCCAGCCTCAATGTTCTGCCGGACGGTCTCGCTGTCGCGGTATTTCCAGTCCTCCGGGTCGACCGACCAGTAGATGAGCGGGGCGCGGACGACGGAGCGGACGGTCTTGTTCGCGTTGCCGTAGGGGGCGCGGATGTAGGCGTTCTCGTCGCCGCCCGCGGCGGTGATGAGGGTCTGGACGGCGTCGATCTCCGCCTGCACGGTCTTCGCAGAGCAGGTGTTGAGATTTTTGTGGTTGTATGTATGGTTTGCCAGCTGATGGCCCTCGCGGACGATGCGCCGGAGCGTCTCCGGCCAGCCGGAGGCGTTGACGCCGTTGACGAAGAACGTCGCGTGTACGCCGCGCTCGGCCAGACCGTCGAGCAGGTCGGCGGTATATTTGCCCGGGCCGTCGTCAAACGTGATGGCCAGCAGCTTCGCGCCGCAGTCCTGCGGCTGCGCGGCTCCGGCCGGCAGGACCAGCGCGGCGAGCAGCAGCAGAACCAGCAGCAAAGATAAGAGCTTATGGATCGATCGCATATGGGGTCTCCTTTCTGCCGACATCATAGCAGAATTCGAGAAAAAAGCAAGTATCCCGCGGATTTTTAAGAAATCCGCGGGATATCTTAAGAAATTAAGGCAGCACCGCACAATTCGGCAAGCAGATCCGGCGAAGCGCGCAGACGCAATTGTGCGGGGTTGCCGCATTACTTTGCCGTGATGACCAGCTCGCTGTTCTGCACGTCGCAGACCAGTGTCTGGCCGGGAAGCACGTCGCCGCGCAGGATGCGCTGGGCGAGCAGCGTTTCGACCGTGTGCTGCAGATACCGGCGCAGGGGTCTTGCGCCGAACTGCGGGTCGTAGGCCGCGTCGATGACGAAGGTCTTGGCAGCGGGCGTCAGCTCGCACGTGAGCTGCTTGTCGGCAAGGCGCTTGTTGAGCGCGGCGATCTGCAGGTCGATGATGCCGGTGATGTTCTCCTTCGAGAGCGGCTTGTAGAACACGATCTCGTCGAGCCGGTTGAGGAATTCGGGGCGGAAGCTGCGGCGCAGGAGTGTCTGCACTTCGTTTTTCGCTTCCTCCGAGATCTCGCCCGCCGGCGTGATGCCGTCCAGGATCGCCTGCGAGCCGAGGTTGGAGGTCAGGATGATGATGGTGTTCTTGAAGTCCACGGTCCGGCCCTGCGAGTCGGTGATGCGGCCGTCGTCGAGGACCTGCAGGAGGATGTTGAACACGTCCGGATGCGCCTTTTCGATCTCGTCAAAGAGGATGACGGAGTACGGGCGGCGGCGGACGGCCTCGGTCAGCTGGCCGCCTTCTTCATAGCCCACGTATCCGGGAGGAGAACCCACCAGTCGGGATACGCTGTGCTTCTCCATGTATTCGCTCATATCAATGCGGATAACAGCGTTTTCATCGTCAAACATGGCTTCGCCCAGCGCCCGGCACAGCTCGGTCTTGCCAACGCCGGTGGGCCCCAGAAAAATGAAGGAACCGATAGGGCGTTTAGGATCCTGCAGACCCGCTCTGGCCCGGCGAAGGGCCCGGCTGACGGCGCTGATGGCTTCGTCTTGGCCGACCACCCGCTGGTGGAGCAGTTCTTCCATGTGGAGCAGCCGCTGACCCTCGTCTTCCGTCATTTTTTTGACCGGGATGCCCGTCCAGCTGGCGACGATCTGAGCGATGTCTTCTTCGGTGACTACATCGTGGGTCGCACTCTTGCGCTGCTCCCACGCAGCCCGCTTCTGCGCCACTTCTTCTTTCAAGGCCCGTTCTTCGTCCCGCAGACCGGCTGCTTTTTCAAAGTCCTGATGGGCAATGGCTTCTTTCTTCTCGTT
>ERZ826220.3451-NODE-3451-length-12194-cov-3.096960_pt1 | contig 12194 bp, 9 predicted proteins | sample MGYA00519927_ERZ826220 | MGnify/ENA primary metagenome ERZ826220 (study PRJEB31778, sample SAMEA3449225) | human gut metagenome | biome: human gut; feature: human-associated habitat; material: faeces | place: United Kingdom | collected 2010/2012 ...
GTCCAGGATTTCCTGAATGTAGAAATATAAAACCAATAGTAGAAACTATTGATGTACCTTGTCCAAAATGTGGAGCAAAAGTACAAGTAAGAAAAACAAAAAGAAGAAAAAATTATTATATATGTGAAAATAATCCAAAATCATGTAATTACATTTCATGGAATAAACCAAAAGTTGGTGAAAAATGGAATCCAGAAGATGCAGCAGATGTAAAAACTACAACCCAAAAATCCAAAAAGAATACACGAAAAACTACTAAGACAAAAAAGAAAAAAATGCAAGAAAGTTAAATAAAAAATATAAACTAGAATGGCGGTAAGAATGGAAAAAATAAAAAAAATAAAAAATTATAAACTAGAATTAACTGTCTTTATATGTGGTGCAATGGGAATGGTATTAGAGCTAGTAGCTGCAAGAGTATTATCTCCATATGTGGGAAGCTCTAATCTCATTTGGACAACAATAATAGGTATCATGCTTATAAGCATGAGTTTAGGATATTGGGTAGGAGGAAAAATAGCAGATAAAAATAAAGATCTAAAAGATTTATCACAATTTATATTAATTTCAGCTATAAGTACTAGTTTTATATCAATATTCGAAACAATAATAGTAAACCAATTAGCTGAGACAATACCAAGTTTAATCACTGTAGCAATCATATCAGCAATGTTTTTATTTGGAATACCAAGTTTTATGTTAGCGACGGCATCACCAATAGCTGTAAGATTAAAAAATGATGAGGAAAAAGAAGTAGGAAAAGTATCAGGAAAAATATCATCTTTATCAACAATAGGAAGTATCATAGGCACTTTTATAGCGGGTTTTATATTAATACCAAATATAGGGGTAAGAAACATAATTTTAGGTAGCAGCATAATACTATATTTCTTATCAATTATACTATATCCTAATAAAAATAAAAAATATTTTATCAAAATAGTTGGAATATTAGTATTAATAATATTTGCATATATATTTGGAAAAAATTTATTCAAAAAAGAACATAAAGAAATCATAAAAGATGTCGACTCGGAATATAGTAGAATATGGGTAAAAGATATAAAAAACCAAAATGGTGAATATAAAACACTACAAGTTGATACAGGGTTAGAATCATACATAAACCAAGAGACGGGAGAGATGGGTGCACAATACTTAAAATACTATGATTTATTTGACTATAACAATAAAAATGCAAACAAAACTTTAATAATAGGTGGAGCAGCATACACATATCCCAGGCATTATTTGGAAAAATACGTAGGAAAACAAATAGACGTAGTAGAAATAGATAATACTATGACAGATTTAGCAACACAAGAATTTGGTTTAGATATAAACAATACAAACTTGAAAATATATCACCAAGATGGAAGAAGCTACATAAATTATAGTAAAGAAAAATATGATACTATTTTAAATAATTTTTACAATACTTATTATAAACAATCATTTGAAGGATGATACTAAACGATAAAATTGCAGCAACTATTCTTAAGTTGTTTATATTAAAAGCATATACAACAGGAATTAGTAATATTAATTCGCTAAAAGCTTTACCAAATCCATGAATTACTTCACTAAGGTATGTATATTCAAGTTGGTAAGTTGTTAATGTTTGATTAGAACTTATATTAAATACAGCAGTATCAACTAATATTTGAGTTATTTTATATGCTATATTAAATACTATGTTATAAATAATAAACATTGTAAAAGAATTGGTGAAGATAATTGGAATCGTTACTATTAATATTGATAAAGCAGATATAAGAAAAGCTTTCTTATTAGATTCTTCTTTTAGATATTTTTTTACTAACAAGGATGTAATAAGCCCAAGTAAACCAAATAGTGCATTCAAATTTCCTAAACTAGATTCCGAACCTAAAGTCAAAAATATAATAAATGTAACAGTTGTATCTAATCCGCCTCTAAATCCCATTCCTTCTAAAAAAACAATTTTATAAATTTCTTTAGCTTGTTTATCCTTAAAAGCATATTTCATATTTGAAATTTTTATAGGATTAATATTAAATGTATATTTATCAAAATAAAATGAAGTGATAACAGCAATAAGAACAAGTGTAATTATTATAACAAATAATACAGAATAAGAAGCATTTACAATTATATATCCCATTCCAATTGTTGATATAATAGAAATAAGGCTTGTAACCATGCTGTTATATGAAAATATCTTTTTAAATTGTGAATCATTTTTAAAATTATACAAAATCATTTTATATGCTGACCAATATAACAAACTAGTTGCACAATCGAGTACGGCAAATAGATAGATATAGTCTTTTACATTGTTTCCTAAAAGTAATAAAACAAATAAACAAAAACCATTTGAAAATAAGCCTATACGATAAAATTTCAAAACATTGTTTTTATTTAGGAATTTTAGTGACAAAAATGAAAATATAGCATTTAGTGAGTATTTTAATGTGTAATATAATACAACACTGATAAAATTGCCATCTGTAATCTTTAAAAAATATATTGCTAAAAATAATGATGTAAATTTGCTTACAATACTATTTATAGAATGTGTGAATACAATTTTTTTCATATCTTAACTCCTTATGTTTTTGCAATAATTTATATTTAAATTTCTAATTATTTAAATTATACACCAAATTATAAAAAATTCATATACTCCCTTGAAAATATATAATAAAATGATATAAGTGATTTATCAGAGAGATTTAATCAATTATTATAGTCTTAATTTCGCATACGTGTATAGTTAAGGCACCATTTGAAATCAACTTACGGACTTGAAAGTTTGTAAGTTTTTATTATTTGTCAAAATTATGTATATAAATGTTAATAATTAAAATTTTATTTTTCAAAATTTTCATATATTACATTTCCTTGGTTATAATTTACTGTAAGTTTGTATATTTCAGCAGTATCTGAACCAGAAGTGAATTTGAATTCTATAATATATTCATTATCATTTATTGAATTTATTGATATTAATTCAGCATTTAATACGCCAACTCCAGATCTAACTTCTACTATAACATCATTATTAATCACTCGAATGGAATTTCCATTTTGTATTGAGTTAATATCAATTGTTTTATTAAAGAGTTTTTTTGCACTTTTTTCTACATTTTCAATAGATGCTTTTTTATAAAATCCAGAATTATCATTGTATGTTGAAAATATTTGTCCTTCTGAGCTATCAGGTAACATTAGAATTATTTCTTTATCAGTAAAGTTTTTTTGACTGAAATCTTTTTCTGAAATCATATCATCTATTAATACTAATTGTTCCTTTATTGCTTTATTAAATAACTCTTTTTTTTCTGAATCACTCAATTTTTTAGATGTTTTTTCATTTTTGTTAGAAGAATTTGATGTATTAGACTCACTAGAGATGCTAGTATTTGATATAGAATCAATTTTTCCTTGTAAATTATTTATTGTTGAGTTTAAATTATTTACTTGAGATTGAAGCTCATTAGATTTGTTGACTTCAGCTGTTTTATCATTATAAAGCTTATAAATAAATACACTCATTATTATAATCACAATTATTGCTAATATTAAAAAGAATGTTGATAAACTAATTTTTGTAACTTTTTTTTCTTCCACATTTATTTCCCTCCTTTTTTTAGGAAAATATTATCATATCTAAATTAAAAAATAAATAGTAAGTATAAAATCTCCAAAAAATTTTTGTTATATCAAGACAAATAAATAAAAATATGATATACTATAAAAAGTTTAAATAAAAAAGAAAAAAACAAGGAGGAAACATGGGGTTTTTTGATAAGCTAAAAGAAGGATTAAACAAAACAAAAAAATCATTTGATGAAAAAATAAATAATGTATTTTCTGCATTTAGAAAAGTAGATGAAGAGTTTTTAGACGAGTTAGAAGAAGCTTTAATAATGTCAGACATAGGAATGGAAACATCAGTAAAAATAATAGAAAATTTAAGACAAAGAATAAAAAAAGAAAAAATAGAAGAACCAGAACAAGTAAAACAAGCACTAAGAGAAGAAATGAAAAAAATACTTGATATAGCAGATATTAAATTAAAACTAGACACAAAACCATCAGTAATACTAGTAGTAGGGGTAAATGGAGTAGGAAAGACAACATCAATCGGAAAAATAGCAAATAACCTAGTAAAACAAGGTAAAAAAGTGGTAATAGCAGCAGCAGATACTTTTAGAGCAGCAGCAGTAGAACAACTAGAAATATGGGCCAAAAGGTCAAACTCAGAAATAGTAAAAAAACAAGAAGGAGTAGATCCAGCATCTGTTGTATATGATGCAATTAAACTTGCTAAAACAAATAATGCAGATGTTTTAATAGTAGACACAGCTGGAAGATTACACAATAAAAAATACTTAATGGATGAATTAAACAAAATACAAAAAGTAATAAATAAAGAAATGCCAGAATCAGACAAAGAGGTATTATTAGTAATAGATGGAACAACAGGACAAAATGCAATACAACAAGTAAAGGCATTTAAGCAAGAAGCTGATATTACAGGGTTAGTACTTACAAAATTAGATGGAACAGCAAAAGGTGGAGTTGTAATAGGAATAGTAGAAGAAAATAAAATACCTGTAAAATTTATAGGAATTGGTGAACAAATAGATGATATGGAAATATTTAATTCTGAAGATTTTGTAAAGGCAATAATTTAGGAGGAAAAATAATGGAAGAAAATATTCAAAAAAATTCAACCACCAAAGATAACAAAAAAAGCAAAATAAGAATGATACTAGTAATAGTATTTATTTTGCTATTTTTAGTAATTAGTTATATTTCACTAAGAGGAAGCTATTTAGAATATAAAGAATTAGGGCAAAATTATGAACAAGTATTTTTTACTAATATGCAATATAGATATACAATTTATGCAGTTTGTTTTGTAGCTATATATATTCTTATGTATTTAATAAATAGGGGAATAAGAAAAGGTGTAAAAATATTTTTTGAAAAAGAAAAAAGTAAAATGCCAAAACTTCCAAACAAATCAATTTCACTTATAGTAGCAACACTATTAAGTGTGATAATGGGCTCAGCAATAATGCAAAAAATAATTTTATACATAGGAAATACTTCATTTGGAATAACAGATCCAATATTTAATATGGATATAGCATACTATATGTTTCAAAAGCCATTAATTGAAACAATATTATTATACATAATTTTATTTATAGTATTTGCAACAATATATTCAGCAGTATATGTAATAATAGTGTTTAATAAATATTTTGACGGAATAGATAGAGAAGTTTTAAAAACAAGTTTATTACTTAAAAAAATTGTAAGAAATATAAGACTTATAGCAATTGGAATAGCAATGCTTATAATATTAAATACACAAAATATTTTATTTGAAAATATGCTAACAGTAAATGGAAACACAGAAATAATAGGTGCAGGTTATACACAAAGTACAGTAAAATTATGGGGGTATGCAATATTTGCAGTAGTTATGGTAATTGCAGTATTTAAAGCAACATCAAATATTGAAAATTGGAAAGCAAAAAGAGTTTTAAAACATCTTGCTGTAATTCCAGGCTATTTAGTAGGGCTATTTATAGTAATTGTTGGTTTTGATCTAATATTTGTTAATTCAAATAAATTAGACAAAGAAAAAGACTATTTACAATATAATATAGACAATACTAAAAATGCATATAATATAAATATAGAAGAAAATAATTTAACACATACAGGAACAATAACAAGTGAGGAAGTAAATTCAAATCAAGATGTTATAAAAAATGTAGCAATAGTAAGCAAAGAATCAGTGTTAAAAACATTAAAAGATAGTCAAACAGAAACAGGACACTATACATATCAATCTGTAAACATTGCAAAATATAAAATAGATGGAGAAAACAAACTTTTATATATAGCACCAAGGGAAGTAACAAGAAAAGATAGAACATACAGTAAAACATATGAATATACACATGGAATGGGACAAATAATTGCAAAAGCATCATCAGTTACAGAAAATGGAACACTTGAATATGTACAAAAAGATATTATTGGAAAAGATAATAAAATAAATATAACACAACCTAGAATGTACTTCGGGCTTGAAGTTGAAGATATGATAGCAACAAATGTAAATAACAAACAAGAATATGACTATACTGATGAAAATGGAAATGAAGTAACAACATCATATGCTGGAAAAGCAGGTTTAAATTTAGGATTTTTAGATAAACTAGTTTTAGGAATGGAAAAAGGAAATTTAAATTTAGCATTTTCAGGAGATGTAACAAGTAATAGTAAAATACTAGTAAATAGAAATGTTATAGAAAGAGCAAAAAAAGCATTACCATATCTAATATATGATGAAAATCCATATACTGTAGTAAATAATGAAGGAAAAATAATTTGGGTTATTGATGCTTATACAACATCAAGCAACTATCCATATTCACAATATACATATATAGAACACGACAATACAAAAGAAAAAATAAATTATATAAGAAATTCAGTAAAAGTATTAATAGATAGTTATGATGGAACAATATCATTTTATATTACAGATAGAACAGACCCAATAGCAATGGCATATGAAAAAATATATCCAAATCTTTTTAAAGAAAAAGAAGAGCAAATACCAGAAGATATATCAAGCCATTTTGTATATCCAAAATACTTATATGATGTTCAAGCTAAAATGTTAGAAATATATCATAATGTTAAACCAGATGTATTATATAGAGAAGATGATCTATGGGAAATTTCAAAATTTAATAATACTACAAATTCAAAATCAACAGGAACAAAAATGGAAGCAACATATACAATGGTAAAGACAAAAAATAATGAAAGTGATTTAGGGTTAGTGCAAGTATATAATCCAAAAGACAAGCAAAATTTAATATCTTACTTAGTAGGAGTAAATCAAAATGGTAATAATAAATTAACATTATATAAATATTCTCAAGATAGTAATGTAATAGGACCAATGCAATTAGACAAACAAATAGAAGAAGATGAAGCAATAGCCTCAGAATTATCTACAATAAATGTATCAGGTACTAAAATTACAAAGAAAATGATAGTGGTTCCAATAGAAAATACAATACTATATGTAGAACCAGTTTATCAAACAATGCTTAACGAAAAATCAGACATACCAGTGTTAAAAAAGGTAATTGTTGCTTCAGGAAATAAGGTTGCAATAGGTGATAATTTAAATTTAGCCTTGCAAAAATTGCTGTCACAATATGCGGTTGACATTGAAGTTGAAAATACAGATGATATACAAGGACTAATAGAAGCAATAATAAAAGCAAATAATAATTTAACACAGTCAAATGAAAATCAAAATTGGGAAATGATGGGAAAAGATATACAAAAATTGCAAACATTAATAAACTCATTAGAAGAAATGGAAAATAAAGAAGAAAAGAAAAAACAAAATTCAAATAGTACAGAAAATACTGTAAATACAATAGAGACAAATACTAATGCCAAAAACAATACAAACAACAATAATTAATTTATAAGTATAAAAATCACATGAAAAATCCACTATATATACAAGGTGGATTTTTATGTTTATAAAGAAGAAAAATTATAAATTGTTAGATAAATCAATAGAAGATTTATCAAGTACATTAGAAAAAGCAAATATAAAAGAAATTGCTTATATTTTAGGAAATAAAAAAGAAATAATAAAAAGAAATTTAATTGCACGGGATTTTTAGAGGTGTTGGAATAGGAATAGGAGTTACATTAATTACAGCAATTTTAGTTATGATATTACAAAGAATTGTGCAACTAAATATTCCAGTAATTGGCAAGTATCTATCAGACATAATAGATATTGTTCAAAAAAGTAAATAAAAAAACACAAAATTATAATTTACATTATATTTTGTGCTTTTTAAATTATATTAAAAATGTTATTCCATTATTATTATTTTTTTTATTTAAATTAACATTACCATTTTGCTCAAGCTTATTGTATTCTATAAATCTATTTAAATTTTTTACAGATATTCCAGTATTACCTGATATTGTATCAATTGATTCATCTAAACCGTGTTCATTAATATATGAATTAAATGTTGAAAATTCTAAATTGTCTTTAGGGCTACATTTAGGGCATACATTACCATTTGATACATAAAAACTTCCGCATCTACTACATTTTTTAAAATCCATTTTAAATCCTCCTAAAACTTATCTTTTGACATTTTTATAAATTAAAAGTATTTTATCATAAAAAAATGTAAAAATAAAGAGAAAATTAAAAAATAATAAAATTAAATTAAGCAAAAACAAGTGCTAAAATAAAAATTATGTCTTGTTTTAGGCTGTTTTATGTTATATAATAGAATAGTAAAAAAAAGAAGGTAATATACAAATGAAACAAATAAATGGAATAATAATGCAATATTTTGAATGGTATTTAAACTGTAATGGACAGTTATGGAATCAAATAATAAAAGAAGTAGAAAAATTATCAAAAATAGGAATAACAGCCTTATGGTTGCCACCAGCATTTAAAGGAATTGGTGGAAAAGATGAAGTAGGCTATGGAGTTTATGATGTATATGACTTAGGGGAATTTGACCAAAAAGGTACAGTGAAAACCAAATATGGTTCTAAAGATGAATATATAGAAATGATAGAAGTGCTAAAGCAAAATGGAATAGAAAGTTATGCAGATATAGTGCTAAACCATAAAATGGGAGCAGATGCAATACAGACAATTCCAGCAAAAAAAGTAGATTTTGGAAATCATAACATAGAGCTAACAACACAAGATGAAATGGTAAAAGTAGCAACTAAATTTACATTTCCAAACAGAAAACATAAATATTCAAGTTTTGAATGGAATTGGACGCATTTTGATGGAATTGATTATAACAATGCAAATGGAGAACATGCTATATTTAAATTCAAAGACAAACAGTGGAACCAAGAAGTAGATGAGGAATATGGAAATTATGACTATTTAATGGGAGCAGACTTAGACTTTAATAATAAAGAAGTTGTAGAAGAATGCAAGAGATGGGGAAAATGGTTTTTAGAAACAGCAAAGCCAACAGGATTTAGACTAGATGCAGTAAAACATATACCTGCTATATTTTACAAAGATTGGATAACATATTTAAGAGAAGAGACAAAGCAAGAATTATTTACTGTTGGAGAATATTGGACAGGAGATATATCAAAATTACATAAATATATAGAATTAACAGAAGGCAAAATATCATTATTTGATATACCATTACATTATAATTTTTATCAGGCTTCAAAAGACACAAATTATGATTTATCAAAAATATTAGATAAAACATTATTAAAAGAAAATCCAAGTAAAGCAGTAACATTTGTAGACAATCATGATACACAGCCAGGTCAAAGTTTAGAAAGCTTTGTAGAAGAATGGTTTAAACCAATAGCATATTCCTTAATTTTATTAAGGAATGAAGGCTATCCATGTGTGTTTTATGGAGATTATTATGGAATAGAACATAATAATATACAAAAAGTAAAAGGCTTAGAAACTCTTATAATGCTTAGAAAAGAAAAAGCATATGGAAGACAAAATGATTATTTTGATCATCCAAATTACATAGGATTTACACGTCAAGGAGATGATGAACACATAAAATCAGGACTTGCTGTTGTAATATCAAATACATATGATGGCGAAAAAACAATGTTTGTTGGAGAAAATTTTGCAGGAAGTAAATTTATAGATGCCCTTGGAAATTGTGAAGAAGAAGTAGAAATTTGTGAAAATGGATGTGGAAATTTTAAAGTAAAAGGAAAATCAGTTTCTGTATGGGTACAAAAATAGAAAGGGAAAATATGAAAAAGAAAGTATTATTAGGAATGAGTGGAGGAGTTGATAGTTCTGTATCAGCCATAATCTTACAAGAACAAGGATATGAAGTAATTGGTGTAACACTTAATTTATTTTCATGCGCAAGTTGTTGCTCATATATAGATGTAAAAAGTGTATGTAACACACTTGGAATACCACATTTTATAATAGAGGGAAAAGATGTATTTCAAAAATATGTAATAAACGACTTTATAAATTGTTATAAAAAATGTACAACACCAAATCCTTGTATAGAATGTAACAAATATATGAAATTTGGTTTAATGTATGAAAAGGCAAAAGAACTTGGATGTAATTACATAGCAACAGGACATTATGCTAAAACTGAATATTGTGAAAAATATAATCAATATGTATTAAAAAAATCAAATGCAGGAAAAAAGGATCAAAGCTATGTTTTGTATAATTTACCACAAGACATGATAGATAAAGTTTTGTTTCCACTTGCAAATTTTGAAAGTAAAGATGAAATAAGAAAAATAGCAAAAGAACATAATTTAATTGTTGCAAATAAGCCAGACAGTGAAGACATATGTTTTATACCAGATGGTAATTACAAAAAGTTTTTAGAGCAAAATTCAGATTTAAAAGCAAAAGAAGGAAATATAGTAACTAGACAAGGAAAAGTCATAGGAAAACATACAGGGTTATATAAATATACAATAGGACAAAGAAAAGGACTTGGAATATCTAATCCAGTCTCACTGTTTGTAATAGGATTTAATCAAGAAAAAAATGAACTAATAGTGGGTGAAGAAAAAGAATTGTACAGCAAGCAGTTAAATGCCATAGATGTAAATTGGATGATAAAAGATAAATTAAAAGAAAAAATACAAGTTAGTGCAAAAACAAGATATTCTACAAAAGAATCAAAAGCAATAATCTACCCGATAGAAAATGGAAAAATGAAAGTAGAATTTATAGAACCACAAAGAGCAATAACACCAGGGCAATCAATTGTTTTTTATGATGGAGATATAGTACTTGGTGGAGGAAAAATAGAAATATAGCGAAGTTTTTTTAACTTCGCTATATATTTTTTACAAAAATTGAAACTTTTTAATAATTTTTTGGAACTTATAGGTAGAAGGGAGAAAAAAATGAGTACTCAAAAAATCCTAAAAGAATTTGAAATAATATATAAAAATACTTACAACAAAATTTTAAAATATGTAATTTGTAAGTGTTCAAATTTAGACGATGTAAATGACATTATTCAAGAAACATATATAGAATTTTATAAAAAATTAAAAGAAAACTATAATGAAAAATATAACATGACTAATTATGATTTTCAAGGTATAGCAAAAGACAAAAATATTATTATATTACAACTAGAATCTATACAAGATTTTGTAATTAATAAAAAAATAAATGGCCAAGAAATAATGCCTAATTTAAGTGGATTCTTAAATGACAATATTAGATTTAATAATATGTATATGCAAAGTTATTCATCTACTGCAGATTCAGAATTTTCTTCTATAACATCATTATATCCAATGGAAAATGGAATGTCATATAGTAAGTATTACACAAATAAGTATGATGATATTTTTAAAATTTTTAAAAATAATGGTTATAATACATCTTATGTACATGGGAATGACGGAAATTTTTGGAATAGAGGAAATGTATATCAAAACTTTGGAGTTGATAATATAGAATTAAAAGAGAAATTCTCAGATATTTCGGAGAATATAATGGGGTATTTGTCAGATGAATTGATGTATAAACAAACTATTGAAAAAATGAAAGAATATAAATATCCGTTTATTTCTTATGTAGTTTCAGCATCATCACATACAGGATTTACTTTAGATGGATTACAAGATAGAAGTAAAGTGAATATTGATGTGGGAAAATATAAAGACACATTTTTTGGAAATTATTTAGAATCAGTAAATTATGCAGATTATGCGTTTGGAAAATTTATAGAAGAACTAAAAGAAGAAAATTTATATGATGATACAGTAATTTTAGTGTATGGAGACCATAATGGACTTGATATGTATAATGAAGAATTACAAGATTTTCTAAAAGCTACAAATCAGAAATTAAATGATATTGACATAAAAACAAATTATATAAGAGTAGCAGGAGGAATAAAAATACCGGGGATAAAAAATCTAGAAATAGATAAGCCAATAAGTAAGTTAGATATAAAACCTACATTAACATATTTAATAGATAGTGAAGACGGAATTTCATTAGGAACTAATATGTTTGCTAATAAAGATTTTATATCTTTAAACAATGAAAGAATTGTTACGAGTAAGTACTATTATGATGAAAAATGGTTTTATAGAGA
>ERZ826220.3453-NODE-3453-length-12182-cov-3.054012_pt1 | contig 12182 bp, 12 predicted proteins | sample MGYA00519927_ERZ826220 | MGnify/ENA primary metagenome ERZ826220 (study PRJEB31778, sample SAMEA3449225) | human gut metagenome | biome: human gut; feature: human-associated habitat; material: faeces | place: United Kingdom | collected 2010/2012 ...
GACTTCACGGTTGGCAATGTCATTGGGGAGCTTGCAGTAGTATTCCACCGGCAGAGCGGTCTCGGGGTCACGGTACAGACCGATATGACCTACCTTGGCAGCAGGAACCAGCTGCATAACACCGTCCACCATGCCCAGACCGGCACGCAGGATCGGTACAAAGGCCAGCTTGCGGCCCGAGATCACCTGAGTCTTGGTGACAGCCATGGGAGTTTCGATCTCCACTTCCTTGAGGGGGAGGTCACGGGTTGCTTCATAGCAGAGCAGCATGGTGATCTCTGCGATCAGTTCCCGGAATTCCTTGGAGCCGGTGTTCTTGTCCCGGAGCAGGGTCAGCTTGTGCTGGATCAGCGGATGGTCCGCGATGAAGGGGGTAATAGCCATATAAAAAACTCCTCTCGATATAGGTTTATCAGCAAAAGACGGAACCGCCTTTTCTCATACAGGAATCACTGTTCCAGGGCAGTGAGCTTATCCACACGGCGCTGATGCCGTCCGCCCTCAAAGGAAGCGGACAGGAACTCATCCACCATCTGGCAGGCCAGGCCAGGACCTACAACACGGCCGCCCATGCACAGTACATTGGCGTCATTGTGCATGCGGGTGGCACGGGCACTGAAGCAATCGGAGCAGCAGGCTGCCCGGATGCCCTTGTGCTTATTGGCGGCAATGGAGATGCCAATGCCAGTGCCGCAGAGCAGCAGCGCAAAGGTGCACTCGCCGCTGGTTACCGCTTTGCAGGGGGCATCCGCCATATCGGGATAGTCACAGGATTCGGTGCTGTGGCAGCCGAAGTCCACATATTCGATGCCCTTTTCGTCCAGGTGTTTTTTTACTTCTTCCTTGAGCAGATAACCGCCATGGTCACAGCCAAGTGCCAATTTCATAAACCCTCACTCGCCTTTCTGCTGCCGGAGCTTGAGCTCCCGTTCAGCCTGGGGCAGCCGCAGATAGACCGGCGCCAGTTCCCCGGAAGAAACGGTCTTGCCCTCTGCCAGCAGCGATGCCGCCAGCTCTGCCATGGCTCCTGCCCGCTGATGCAGCAGATGATCCGGCGCCATGGAGAGGTTCTCCAGCTGTCCTTCAAATTTATTATAACAGAGCATGGCTCCGTCGCCTACCAGAATTTTCGGTTCTGCCCCATATTCTGCCAGATGTTCCCGCAGCTCGTCCGCCGCGATGCAGCCGGACTGATACGTCGTGCTCAGCCCGGACGAGAAGCCGACATAGAGCACATCCAGCCCCGCGGCCAGCACTGGCTCCATCTCGGCGCGGAACTCTTCGGGATTGACGGCGCTCGTCGTGCCCTGCGATCCGGCGCGCAGCTTGTCAAAGAAATCCTTGAACGCAATCTCGCGCCCGTCGAGATAGTTGTTGTAGGTCTTTCCATCTATCGTCACGTGCAGCGGCAGCACCCGCAGATCCAGCTCGTCGGCCAGACTCTGCGGCAGGTCGCAGGAAGAATCGGTGATGATCTGAAACAGTTTCGTCATGGGGTTGCCTCCTGAATAAAGTTATCGTCAATTACTGCCCCCCTATTATATGGTGCATCTGTGAACAAATCCAGAACAAGCTGCGGATTTGAACTCTACGCCTCAAAACTGCGTTTCTACTCTCAGTAGAATCCAGTGAATTTGGCCAGAAAGCCGGAAATTCTGAAATCTTTTTTCACGGATTTACGAACCCCCGGTTTTGTGTTATAATGCAGGGCAGCAATTTTGATACAATGGAGAGACTGCCATGGAACAGGATCAACAGAAACAGGCATTGGAAGAATCTTCCCGCCCGGAGGCGATCATCCGGCGAAACACGTCGCCGCGCAGATGGACGCATTTGTCCAGCTTCAGCGCAAGGGCCTCGGCGGTCGTGGACTTCCCCGCCGCCATCACGCCCGTGATCAGATAAATTTGCCGTTCCGTAAAAGCACCTCCCGGGAAAAGCGGCCGCCGCGCCGTTACAGCGTTTTCTGCATCAGCACGGCGTCATCCGCGGGCGTTGCATAAAAGTTCCGGCGCAGGCCCGTCTGCACAAAGCCGAGCGAGCGGTACAGCGCCTGCGCGGCGCTGTTCTGGGCGCGCACTTCCAGGAACACGTCCTGCGCGCCCTGCAGGCACAGCGCCGCGAACGCCCAGGACAGCAATGCCCGTGCCACGCCCTGGCGGCGAAAGGCGGGCGCAGTGCTTACGGCGTAGAGGCTTGCCTCGCCGCACACGAGCTGGAACACCGCAAGCCCGGCGACTTTTCCTTCGGCTTCGGCGACAAACAGGCGCGCGTTTTCCTGCGCCAGCTCTTCGCGCAGTGCGGCTTCGCTCCAGCCGTCGTCCGCGCAGGCTTCAATGGCCGCGCACGCGGGCACGTCGGTTTCCCGCATAAAGCGGCAGAGGATGGGGCCGGCCTCCCTGGGGGCCGTTGTTTCCTGCTGCATATCGTTCGTCCTTTTTTCATTGTCTTTCATTGCCGGGGCCGCCGGGGCCGGGCGTGCGGACGCGGGGGGGCCGTCACCCTTTGGCCACATACCATGTCGTACCGCTGTTTACATCCGCGGAGAGCGGCACCCGCAGCTCGGCCGCGCCGCGCATCTCCTCGCCCAGCACTTTGGCCGCGCACTCTTTTTCTTCAGCCGGACATTCGACGATCAGCTCGTCGTGCACCTGCAGAATCAGGCGGGCGCGCAGGCCCTCGGCCTTCAGGCGGCGGTATACGCGCACCATGGCCAGCTTGATGATATCCGCGGCGGTGCCTTGGATGGGGGTGTTCATGGCCATGCGCTCGCCCAGGCTGCGCACGTTGAAATTGCTGCTGGCAAGCTCCGGCAGCGTGCGGCGGCGGCCGTACAGCGTTGTTACATAGCCGTTTTCACGGCCCTGCTCCACGGTCTCGTCCAGATATTTTTTGACGCCCGGGAAATTGGCGAAATAGTTTTTGATGAACGCGTCGGCTTCCTTGACGCTGACGCCGATATCCTTGGACAGGCTGAACGCGCCGATGCCGTACACGATGCCGAAGTTGACCGCCTTGGCGGACGAACGCAGCGCGGGCGTGACCTGTTCCGGCGGCAGACCGTAGATTCTGGCCGCAGTGCTGCGGTGGATGTCTGCGCCGGAACGGAACGCCTCGCACATGGCTTCATCGCCGGAGATGTGCGCAAGAAGGCGCAGTTCGATCTGGCTGTAATCCGCGTCCAGCAGCGTTTCGCCCTGAGGCGCGATGAAATATTTGCGGAAGCGGCTGCCCAGCAGCAGCTCGTCGTTGTCCCATGCGTCGTAGGTGTATTGCGGGTCGTGTTCGTTGGCGTTCTTGAGGATCAGCTCCTCGATGCCCGTACGTTTGAAGTGCACCGGGGCTTCCATCACGCCGTGGCGGTAGAAACCGAAGGCGCCCAGCAGCCAGCCGTAGCGCCGTCCGTCGTGCGAACGGAAAACGATGTCCTCGGTCAGGGCGTGTTCGCGCCGGGCCTGCCGGAGCGTGAACCAGGATTCTGGCGTGAAGTCCTGGTCGAGCGTCATCTCGTCGTCGGAGTACTGGTACGAGGTGATCGACGAGACGGAATATTTCGCGGCGTCGTAGCGCACCGTGAGTCCGTCGCTGACCGTTGTGCGGCGGTAGGACGACGGGTCGTTATAGCTGATCTGGCCGTTGCGGATGACGGTCTTGCCGTCGCGCACGATGTCCTCGCCGGCGTAGGCGTAGGGATAACCTCCCTGGTCGAGCGCCGAGAACGAGAAGGTGTTGTCGATGCGCACTCCCCGGTTGTTGCGCCACTGCGTTTTCCAACGTCCTCCGCCCAGACGCTCCCAGTCGCATTCCTCGCCCGTGCAGTCGTTGTCGAAGAAGCCGCCCGTGTGGGTGAAATAGCCCGTCACGGCCATTCCGAGGTCGGGCGAGAGCTTGTAGTAGGACGATGCCCGGAAGCGGTAGGAATCCCCGCTGCCGTATTCGGCCGTCAGCCGCACGCCCTCGTAGGTGAGCGGCGAGAGCGTGTAGACGTTCACCACGCCGCCCATCGTGTTGCGGCCGTAGAGCGTCGACTGGGGTCCGCGCAGGACCTCGATGCGTTCGGCGTCGGCCAGCTCCGTGTCGAAGTTGTCCTTGTTGAGCACCGGGACGTTGTCGATATTCAGCCCGATGACCGGCTGGTCGATGCGCCCGCACGTAGATCGACGAGGTCATGCGCGAACCGTAGTCCGGGGCGTGGAAGTTGGGAACCGTTTGCGAGAGGTTTTTCACCGCCCCGATGCGGCCCCGTTCGATGGCGCGGCCGCCGATGATCGACGCCGCGACGGGCTGCGAACGCAGCACGAGGCCTTGTTTGATGGCCGTCACCTGCACCTTGTCCACCACGATCACCGTGTCGGCCGTCTCCGTGTCCGGCGTCGGGCCGTCGCCGCCCGCGGTGCGGGCCGCGGCCGCGGAGGCCAGCAGCAACAGGGGGATGACGAGCGATTTGCGGTGCATGTATCGGTTGCGGTTATCGGGAGTACAAAGTAACGGTTTTATTTCGGTCGGTGCAATCCTAATTTATGAGGAGGCGCGTCACATCCCGTCGGGATCGACGTAGCCCGCCGCCAGGGCGTAGACCACCAGTCCGGCGGCGGTGCGGATGCCGAGCTTCTCCATGATGTTGCGGCGGTGGGAGATCACGGTCGTCAGGCCGATTCCCAGCCGGTCGGCGACCTGCTTGTTGATCAGTCCGCCGGCGATGAGCGTCAGCACTTCGGCCTCGCGCTCCGTGAGCGGCTGCGCAGCCTGCGGCTGGACGGGCAGGGCGTGTTCCGGTCGGCGGACGCTGTGTTGCAGTCGCATGAGCGAGTGCACGAAACGCTCCTCGTCGGTCTGCACGTCGATGCAGTGCACCCCGGCGGGCGTCTGTCCGTTGGCGAGGACGATGGTTCTGTGGCTGCGGGCGCGGAAGAAGGCGTTGTGCGCCGCGAAGAGCTGCGCCGTGACGAAATAATGGATGAACCGCTCCGGATCGGCCTCCGCAAATTCCTGAAAGTTGCCGAACAGTTCCACGTCGGCGGCCGGGGCCGCTTTTTCGAGGATGGAGCGCAGCCCCACGCCTACGAGAACGTTGGCGGTCAGGATGGCTATGACGGGGCGCTGCTGCATCATTCGTGGTGGTAGGGTTCGTTGTTGAGGATGGTGAAGGCCCGGTAGATCTGTTCGGCGAAGATGGCCCGCACGATCTGGTGGGAGAAGGTCATGCGCGAGAGCGACAGCCTGCCGTCGGCGCGCGCGTAAACTTCGTCCGAGAAGCCGTAGGGACCGCCGATGACCAGTACCAGGCGTTTCACGCCGCTGTTCAGCCGCTTTTGCAGCCACAGCGCGAACTCCACCGAACGGTATTCTTCGCCGCGCTCGTCGAGCAGCGTCACGTAGTCGCCGTCGGCAAGCTGGCGCAGGATGGCCTCGCCTTCGGCCGTGCGCTGCTGTCGGACGGTCATGCTTTTGGTGTTGCGCACGTCGGGCAGCGCGGTGACGGCGAACCGGCAATAGTGATTCACGCGCCGGGCATACAGTTCCACCAGCGCGGCGATCTCTTTCGAGTCGGTCTTTCCTATGACGATCAGCTCTATGGTCATTGCGTTCCGCCTGTGCGTCGGTCGGGCACAGTACGGCGCAAAGATAGCCTTTTTATTCGGTTCGGGCAAATCGTTTTTCCCGTCCGGAAACGGCGATGCCGCGCTTCGGGGCGCGGCATCGGGGCTTCGGGGCCGGGGGCGCTATCCGAACAGTTCGTTCAGCACACGGGCAAGACGGTATCCGGCATTGCGGATCTGGCGCTCGATCAGCGGCAAGGCCTCGTTCAGGAAATCCTGTCCCAGCCGCTGGCCGGGCTTCGCCCATTCGAACTGCGCCTCGCACACGACGGCGTTGTCGTGGAGCCAGTCGCGCGGCGTTCCGGCGGCTACGGCCTGCCTTTCGGCCTTCGGAAGGCGGTCCAGCTCATCGGCCCACTCGCTGACCGACCAGATGCGCGTGGTGGTGATGATCTCGTTGTCCCAGACGCTGTGGATGGGGAATTTGTGCGGCTTGTGGTACTTGTCCTCGAACAGCACGTCGTATTTCGTGTCGTGCGTCGTGTACTTGATGTGCGCCGGGCAGTGCATGTCGCCCACCAGATGGATGATGTACTTGAGGTTGACCTCCACGGCCGAATCGGTGAGACTGCGGTAGTTCTTCAGGTTCTCGATGGCCTGCTCCAGTCCGTAGATGGCGTTGTCGCCCGTCGCGAGCATCGAATCCTCGTAACGCAGTCCGGCGTTCACGGGCACGGTGTGCCAGTTGTTGGTGAACTTGTACTCGGGGGTATGGCGGTATTCGTCCATCCACTTGGCGAAGTAGACGATCGAGTGGCCCCCGAGGTACTTCTCGATGCGCTTTTTGGCTTTTTTCGTCAGATTGCGTTCGGCGATCTTGGCGATCGTCTCGTGGCCTTCGCGTCCCCATCCGAAGACGCTCCCCGTGTTGAGCAGGCCGGCGAAGAGCAGTAGCAGCAGCAGTTTTTTCATTGGGTTGTCGTATTTACAGGTCCGAATTCCACTCGCCGTCGGTGTCGGAGTAGATCACCGGACGGGACTTTTCGACCGATTTGAGCCACTGGTAGGCCTTGTACATATTGTAACCGTTGCCCGAAGGACCGCCCAGGGAGTAGGCGATGACGCAGGTGAAATTGCGCGAACGGTAGTACATCGCCTTCACGCGTTCGAGGTAGTCGCCGACAAGCCGAGGGTCGTTCGACGGCGTGCCTCCGACGGTGCGGTCGCCGCTCCGCTCCGAGGCGTTGATGTTGGCCCGGTCGATGACGTAAAGGCCCAGAGAGTCGCACAACTCGTAGAACCATGCGGGCTGCGGATAGTCCGGGCAGATGGTGTTCTTTCCCTTGGCCTTCAGGGCTTTCAGCTCCGCGAGCGTCGTCTTGCGGTCGGCGGCGGCGTTGTATCCGGCCTTGACGGGTTTTAGCTCCTTGCCCAGCCGCATGATGCGTCCGTCGACGAGTTCGGTCTTGCCGAAGCCGATCTTCAGGGGCATATATTCCTTGTAGACTCCGTTGCGGCGCGTGAAAAGCATCACCTTGTAGAGGGGCGGCGTTTTGCTTCCGGCCTCCCATTTGTTCTTGTAGGTGTGGTAGATGAACGGCGAGAAGCGCACCGTGTCGGTCGAGCGGCCCGGGATGGTGATTTCGGTCATGTTGAATTCGAGCAGCTTGCCCTGCGGCGAGTAGATGTCGTAGCCGACGGTGACGGGTTCCTCGTAGTTGTATGCGTTCTGCGTCACGATTTTAAGGTCGAGCATTCCGAAATCGCGCCCCAGCGAGTCGGGCACCAGTCCGATTTCGAAATCGGCGATCGAGCGTTTGTTCTGGTAATAGAGGTAGCTGTTTTCGAAGGACTTGCGGACGACGGGGGCCGCGGCGTCGAGCTGCCGGGCGGGATTGTCGTTGCGCATCAGCAGTTTGAAGTCGTTGGCGCCCTCGCGGATGAAGGGGGTCAGGTCGAACTCCGCGGGCGTCAGCGGGTCGCTGACCTCGGCCACCTGGCGGTCGTTGAGCCAGAGCGAGTAGGCCGAACCGGGATTTTCCACGTGCAGGTAGACCATGCCGTCGGTCCAGGCGAACGGAATCTCGATCTCCTGTTCGAGAACGGCATGGAGAGGACCTTCGGTCGCAATCGTCACCTCGGGTTCGAAAGCCTTCCAGTAGCCTCCGGCTTCGCGGTTGCGGGCCTCGGCGTCGTGGCGCGCGTCGTAGGGGACGACCTCCGTACGGTAGACGCGGCCTCCTCCGGGCGTCATCGGGACCGGATTCCTCTCCTCCATGATCTGGGCCGTCGCAGAGAGCGCGCAGGCTGCCAGCGCAGCCGTCAATATCGTTCGTTTCATTGTTTACGGGGGTGTATAATCACGACAAAGGTACAAAAAAGTTGAATGGGTTCAAAACGGAATTGCATGCGGCCCGGTGAAACATTCCGACGCATGGAAGTGTCGTTACGGCACCAAAGGTACTTTTTTTTTGACAAATCGCAAATAATCGTTAACTTTGTCAATTCGGAAAAAACGACTGGAAACACAGATAAAATCGAGATATGAAAACGCAGAGAATCGTAGAAATCCTGAAATCGGACGCTGTCGATACCGACGTCGTCGTAAAAGGCTGGGTGCGCACCAAGCGCGGTAACAAGAACGTGGCGTTCATCGCCCTGAACGACGGGTCGTGCGTAGGTAATATACAGGTGGTGGTCGATCTGGCCAAAATCTCCGAGGAGCAGCTCAAGCCCGTGACCACGGGCGCCTGTCTCCGCGTCGACGGCCGTCTGGTGGCTTCGCCGGGCGCGGGGCAGGGCGTCGAGGTGCAGGCCGAAAAAATCGAGGTTTACGGTACGGCCGACCCCGAGAGCTATCCCCTGCAAAAGAAGGGGCATTCGCTGGAGTTTCTGCGCGAAATCGCCTACCTGCGTCCGCGCACCAACACGTTCGGCGCGGTGCTCCGCATCCGTCACGCCATGGCTTACGCCATCCACGAATATTTCAACAAACACGGATTCTACTATTTCCACACCCCGATCATCACGGCTTCGGACTGCGAAGGCGCCGGCGCGATGTTCCAGGTGACGACGCTCGATATGAACAACCTGCCCCGGACCGGGGAGGGGGCGGTCGACTACGCGCAGGACTTCTTCGGCAAGGCGTGCAACCTCACGGTGTCGGGCCAGCTCGAAGGCGAGCTGGGCGCACTCTCGCTGGGCCGCATCTACACCTTCGGCCCCACGTTCCGTGCCGAAAACTCGAACACCCCGCGCCATGCGTCGGAGTTCTGGATGATCGAGCCGGAAGCGGCCTTCTTCGAACTGGAGGACAACATGGAACTGGCCGAGGATTTCCTCAAATACCTCATCCGGTATGCGCTGGACAACTGCATGGAAGACCTCGAATTTATGAACAAGATGTGGGACAAGGGGCTGCTGGAGCGTCTGCACTTTGTGCTGGAGCACGATTTCAAGCGTCTCGACTACACCGAAGGCATCGAGATTCTGAAGGCTTCGGGCCGCAAGTTCGAATTCCCCTGCGACTGGGGCTGCGACCTGCAATCCGAGCACGAGCGCTACCTCGTGGAGGAGCACTTCAAGCGTCCGGTCATCCTGATCAACTACCCCAAGGACATCAAGGCCTTCTACATGAAGCAGAACGACGACGGCAAGACGGTGCGCGCCATGGACGTATTGTTCCCGGGAATCGGCGAAATCATCGGCGGTTCGGAGCGAGAGGCCGATTATGGCAAACTTCATGCAAGAGTCGCCGAATTGGGCATGAGCGAGAAGGAACTCTGGTGGTATCTCGATACCCGCCGCTGGGGTTCGGCGCCGCACTCGGGCTTCGGCCTGGGCTTCGACCGCCTGCTGCTTTTCGTGACGGGCATGACCAACATCCGTGACGTGCAGCCGTTCCCGCGGACGCCCCAGCACGCCGACTTCTAACGAAAGCCGTCCGAGTGCGGCGCCTTCCGGCCTTCCTTCGCCGTCCGCGACAGCCACATACTTGAGTGTGCTCCTGCCGCGCCCGACTTCCCGAAAACCGGAATCCGCCCGCCCTGAACGACTTTCGAAAACCCTGAAACCCGATAAATGAAGAGACCAAATTCGGAATGCTGAACAATTCTTAATTTGGACCCAATATGGCTATTAATCAGAAACAGGTACTTTCGCTTCAGCAGAAGCTCTCTCCGCAGCAGATACAGATGATCAAGCTGCTGGAACTGCCCGCCGTGCAGCTCGAACAGCGCATCAAACAGGAGATCGAAGACAATATCGTGCTGGAAGAGGAGGAGCGTTCGGCCGAGGACGAGGAGCAGCCTCCCCAGCAGATCTCCTTCGACGAATACCTCCGGGAGGATGACACGCCGTCGTACAAGAGCCGCATCAACAACTTTTCGAAGGACGACAAGCAGCGTCCGGTCTATCTGACCGAAGGACGGTCGTTGCAGGAATATCTCGTCGAGCAACTGGGCTACCGCAATCTTCCGGAGCGCGACTTGCGGCTGGCGGTCTACCTGATCGGCAGCATCGACGAGGACGGCTACCTGCGCCGCGATCTGGAGTCCGTGGCCGACGACATCGCCTTCACGATGGGGCTTGAAACGACGGCCGGGGAGCTGGAACGCCTGCTCGGCATCATTCACGAACTGGAGCCGACGGGCATCGGCGCGCGCGACCTGCGCGAATGCCTGCTGTTGCAGATGGCGCAGATGCCGGTCAACACCCGTCCGCGGCGGCTGGCCAGGAAGATTCTGACCAGCTATTTCGACGAGTTCGTCAAGAAGCACTACGAGAAACTGATGGCGCGGCTGCAAATATCCGAGGACGATTTCCGGGACGCGATCGCCGAGATCCGCCACCTGTCGCCCAAGCCCGGCAACCTCTACGCCGAGGGCGGCACGGACACCACGCCCTATATCATTCCGGATTTCATCCTCGACTATCAGGACGGGCGGTTCAACCTCTCGCTGAACTCCTACAACGTTCCCGAGGTGCGCGTCAACCGCCGCTATATGGAGATGATCCGCGAAATGGTGGGCTCGGACGGGCGGGTCAGGGAGAAGGACAAGGAGGCCATTCAGTTCGTGAAGAACAAGATCGACTCGGCGAAGTGGTTCATCTCGGCCATCAAGCAGCGGCACGACACGCTGATGCGCACGATGCAGACCATCCTGGACTACCAGCAGGAGTATTTCAAGGACGGCGACAAGTCGAAACTCCGGCCGATGATCCTCAAGGACATCGCCGACCGCACGGGGCTGGACGTATCGACCATCTCGCGCGTGGTGAACAGCAAGTACGTGCAGACGCAGTTCGGGATCATCCTCCTCAAATCGCTCTTCTCGGAGGCCATGCAGACCGATTCGGGCGAGGAGGTGTCGAGCTACGAGATCAAGAACATCTTGCAGCAGTGCATCGACGAGGAGGACAAGCGGCGTCCGCTGACCGACGAGACGCTGATGGACATCCTCAATTCGAAGGGCTACCGCATCGCCCGGCGCACCGTGGCCAAATACCGTGAGATGCTGGGAATACCGGTGGCAAGGCTTCGGAAACAGATATAGCCCGCTTAAGAAGCGGGATTTAAGGGCGGCAGGCTTTCGGATATCGGATTCGGGTCTGCGCTGCCTGCCTTGAAAAACGTTTTTTAAGCGGGCGGGTCATTGCGGGCGAATGCAATGAGCGTGGCAATCCGATGGATAGTCGGGAGGTCCCGACATGATCCGCAGATCGCCGCGTCGGACTGAAAGTCCTCCTCGCAATGACGCCCGTCTGAACGGCGGGCATTAAAGAATTGGAAATGAACTATAAAAAAATCGCTACCGGCATATCCTGGGTCCTGCATCCGTTCCTGCTGCCCGTCTACCTGATGGCGGTGCTGCTGACGATGACCGCCTTTTCGCACTATCCTCCCAATGTGAAGTTCTATTTGCTGTGGGTGGTGGCGCTCTACGCGATCGTCATTCCGCTGCTGTCGCTCGGCGTGCTGCGCTCGCTGGGCCGCATTTCGGACTACCGGATCGACGACCGCAGGGAACGCTTCCTGCCGCTGCTCGTCGGGGCCGTCTGCTACGTGCTGTGCGCCATCACCATCGCGAAGATTCCTTCGGCGATCTTCCTGCGCAAATTCATGGTCGCCGCGGCCTGCTGCGAGGTGCTGTGTCTCGTGGTGTCGTTCTACTGGAAGATCAGCCTTCACCTGACGGGCATGGGGGCCGTCGTGGCGCTGCTCGTGGTGATGAACGTCGTCGGCGTGGGCAACATGCTCGTTCCCCTCATGGTCGCCATCCTCTGCGCCGGGGCGCTCGCGTCGGCGCGCCTCTACCTCGGATGCCACAACGGTTGGCAGGTGCTGGCCGGATTCTGCGGCGGTTTCGCCGTGTCCGTCCTCGCGGTGCTTTTTCTGTAAATCGTCCCGAAAAAATGAAAACCGGCCGGAAACTGTTTCCGGCCGGTTTTTCGTAGTTGTACCGCCTGTTAGACGCAGCCCTGGGCGAGCATGGCGTTGGCGACCTTCATAAAGCCGCCGATGTTGGCGCCCACGACGTAGTTGATGTAGCCGTCGGACTGGGTTCCGTAGCGCACGCAAACCGCGTGGATGTTCTGCATGATGGACTTCAGCTTCGCATCGACCTCCTCGGGCGACCAGGT